>OGHJ01001370.1_pt1 | contig 26715 bp, 21 predicted proteins | sample 1571351 | NCBI WGS metagenome assembly OGHJ01 (sample SAMEA2582037, study PRJEB24529) | metagenome | biome: Human gut stool | place: China | collected 2011 | reverse complement strand
CAGGATCTGGGCCTGGATGGTCACATCCAGAGCGGTGGTGGGCTCGTCAGCCAGAAGAAGCTCCGGCTCGGCGATGAGGGCCATGGCGATGACGATGCGCTGCTTCATGCCGCCGGAGAATTGATGAGGATATTCGTGCTTTCGGGCGGGTGGAATGCCCACCATTTTCATGATGTCATCCACCCTGGCGTTTTTCTCCTCCTCGGTCATCTCGGGGAAGTGGAGCTTGAGCACCTCCAGGATCTGATCGCCCACGGTGGTGACCGGGTTGAGGCTGGTCATGGGGTCCTGGAAGATCATGGAGATCCGGGCGCCGCGAAGACCCAGCATGGTCTTGGCCGAGGCGTGCAGAATGTCGATGCCGTCATAGGTGATGCTGCCCTGGGTGACCTTGCCCACACGGGAGGGCAGAAGCCGGAGGACAGACAGGGCCATGGTGGTCTTTCCCGCGCCGGTTTCACCCACAAGCCCCAGTTTCTCGCCCCGGTGCAGGGTGAGATGGAAGCCGTTGAGGGCGTGGACAACGGCGTCGTCGGTGTCGTACTGGACGTGGAGATCTTCGATCTTCAGCAGCACGTCATCGTTTGGTGTATTCTGAATGGTTTTAGCCATATGCGTTGCCTCCCTAATTCTTGGTCCTGGGGTCCAGCGCATCCCGGAGCCCGTCGCCGATGAAGTTGACCGCCATGACTGCCAGGGCGATGCAGATACCGGGGATCAGGCCAAGATAGAGGTGATAGCGGATATGGACCTTGTTTTCGGAGAGGATGGTGCCCCACTCCGGGGTGGGCGAGGAGACGCCGATGCCCAGGAAGCCCAGGGAGGCGATGCTCAGGATGACCTGACCCAGCGTCAGGGTGGCCGAAACGATGACCGGACCCATGCCGTTGGGGAGAATGTGCTTCATGATGATGCGGGCGGAGCTTGTGCCGCAGCACTTGGCCGCCTCTACAAACTCCTGATTGCGCAGAGTCATAATGGAGGAGCGTACCACCCGGGTAAAACGGGGGATCTGAGAGACGGAGAGGGCCACCAGCAGCTTGTCCACGCCGGTGCCCAAGGCGGCCACTACGGCCATGGAGAGAAGCATGGCGGGAATGGCCATGAACATGTCTACGATCCGCATGATGACAGAATCGACTTTGCCGCCGAAGTAGCCAGCAGCGCCGCCCAGAGCGCAGCCGGCCACGAAGGAGATGGCCACCACGCCCAGCCCCATAAAGAGGGAGATGCGTCCGCCGTAGACGATGCGGGCAAAGAGGTCGCGGCCAAACTGATCGGTGCCGAACCAGTATTCCGCGCAGGGAGCGGTAAATTTATCCACGATATTCTGTTTGACCACCTGCTCATAGGGGACATACAGTGGGGCAGCCAGGATGGCGGCCATCATGATGATGAGAAGGAACAGACCGGCCATGGCCAGCTTGTTCTTGCGGAAGCGGAACCAGACCATCCCCCACACGCTGCGGCCGGTGACGGCGCGCTTGGAGGCAGCTGTTTGTTTGGTTTTTGTCATTTCAGTACCTCCTTTCTCACGCGGTCAGCTTGACCCGGGGGTCAATGAAGGCGTAGATGATATCCACAATCAGGTTGATGATGCCGACAAAGATGGCGATGAAGATCAGGGTGCCCATGACTACGGGGATGTCACGGCCCTTTACGGCGTTGATGAGAAGAGAGCCGATGCCGGGGATGGAGAACACGGTCTCAGTAATGACGGAGCCGCCCATACAGGAGGCGAAGGAGATGCCCACCTGGGTGACGACAGGAAGCATGCCGTTGCGCAGCACGTGGTGGATCACCACTCGGCGCTCGTCAGCGCCCTTGGCGCGGGCAGTGCGGATATAGTCCTGTTTGATGACGTCCAGCATGCTGGTACGGGTCATCCGGAGCTGGGAAGCCAGGATGTTGGCGCCCAGAGTGATAGAGGGCAGAACGAAGTGACTTAGAGAGCCCACGCCAGAGGCGGGGAGCCAGCCGAGGGTGAGGCAGAAGAGGATCTGGCACATCATGGCCAGCCAGAATGAGGGCAGGGAGAAGAGCACCAGGGCCAGGGCCAGAGATGCGTAATCCACAAAGTGGTACTGCCGGATGGCGGCGATGATGCCCAGAGGGATGCCAATAATGACAGAGACAAACATGGACAGAGAACCCAGCAGAATGGTATAGGGAATGCGGTGGAGAAACTCAGGCAGGACCTCGTAGCCGCTCAGCCAGGAGGTGCCGAAATCGCCCTGCAGCACACCGGCGATATAGCGGATGTACTGGATGACGATGGGTTGGTCCAAGCCCAACTCAGCGCGCTTCGCTGCTAGAGCCTCCGCCGTGGCATCTGCGCCCAGGATCTGGACGGCGGGGTCGCCTGGCGCCAGGTTCAACACCACAAAGATAATAAATGTAATGCCCAATACCACCGGTATCAGGAGCAGCAGACGTTTTAATACATACTTGAGCATTTTTTCCCTCCCGGAATGGCGGTGGTGTGACTTATCGTCCCGGAAAGCGGCCCGCGAGTTTACGCACGCTCAGAAAACTTCTGTCAGATTACCAGGACCAGTCATAGAAATAGACTACACCCAGGGGATAGACTTTGATCCCGTTCAAATTGGAACGATAGGCCATGGTGGCGGGGTTGGAGAAGAGGGGCACTTCGTAGGCCTCCTCAGTGCAGATGTCCACCATTTGGAGGTAAAGCTCCTTCCGGGCGTCGCCCTGGGCGGCCCGGGCCTCCATGCCCAGGTCGTAGATCTCCTGGGTACGGGGATGCTGGTTGTTCAGAGTCTGGGCGTAGTTGGCCTCGGTGGCCATGAAGAAGTTCAGGAAACCGTCGGCGTCCAGCAGAGAGCTGCTGGTGTTGCGGATCATGGCGCCGAAGGTGCCGGCATACCACAGATCGTTGAAGGTGGGAGTGTCCACGGCGTTGATGGTACAGTTGATGCCGATCTCCATAAGCTGAGCCTGGACGATCTGGGCGGTGGTGTCGCTGACGGTGCCGGCCTCCACGATGATCTGGAACTCCTCGCCGTTGTAGCCGGAGGCCTCCAGGTGAGCCTTGGCGGCCTCTACGTCATAGGCTACGGTTTTGTAGCCCTCGGGATAGCCGGAATAGGAGGGACACATGTCGATGTCCAGAATAGTAGCATAACCCTCGGTAGCACCCTGGACCACATCTTCCTTGTTGATGGCGCACTGGACTGCCTTGCGGAACTCATCATTTTCACCGGGCTGGCCGGGGTTGGTGCTGATGTGCATGGTGACGCGGCCGGCGGAATCGCTGCTGGCCCAGGTGGCGCCGGAGGCCTCGTTCAGATTGAGGCAGCTACTGATGGCAGGAGCGTTGATGGCATCGATGTCGCCGTTTTCCAGAGAAATAATCTGAGTGCTGGCATCGGTCATGGTCTTGATATAGACGGTCTTGATAGAGGCAGGCTCACGCCAGTAATCCTCAAATGCCTCTAGGGTGATGGTGTCACCGCTGACAGCGGAAACGAACTTATAGGGACCGGTGCCGATGGGAGCCTCCTGATAACCCTCCTCGCCGACCTCCTCGTAGTAGGCCTTGCTGATGATACCGCCGGACCGGGAGGCGCAGCCGTTCAGGAAGGCGGCATAGGGGGCAGTGAGGTAGATGTTGACGGTGGTGTCGTCCACGGCTTCAGCGTGATCATAATTAATGATGAGGGCCTTGCCGGTGGAGTTCTGCACGGCCAGATCGAAGGTGAAGACCACATCCTCAGCTGTCATAGTGGAGCCGTCATGGAACTTCACGCCCTCCTGAAGCTTGAAGGTGTAGCACAGACCGTCCTCGGAGATGGTCCACTCCTTGGCCAGGCTGGGCTGCAGGGTGCCGTCGGCGTCCAGGAAGACCAGGGTGTCATAGATGTTGTTGAGCACCAGATAGTCGTTATTGTTGGAACCCTCGGAGCCATGGGGGAAGAAACGGGTCGGTTCACCGCTGGTGGCCAGGGTTGCGGAATCCTTCTGAGCGCCGGACTCCGTGCTTACGGCGCCGGAGGCGTTGGGGTCGGTGGTCTCAGTACTGCCACCGCCTCCACAGCCGGAAAGGATACCGAGAGACAAGGTTGCCGCCAGGATCAGCGCAAGAGATTTTTTGCCGTTGAGTTTCACTTTCATTCTCTCCTTTTACTTTATGATTGGTCTGCTCGTATTCCATGGAAGGACGGTCGGAATCTGTTTGCCGATCTGCATCACGCCCCCTTTCTGTTCAAAACTGAGATTGATCTGGACCATCTGAGAGAGGACCAGCATATGTGTTGGCTTCTGCTTATACAAATATGCAAGGCCCGTGCCAGGTCTTTGCCAGACGCGTTTTTCGCCTTTTTTCGCCGCAGAGGGTGGGTTTTGCCGTTTCCGCCATGGGCCAGGAGGCCCCATTTTGGAGGAAATGGGGAAAATTAAACCCCGTTTTACCCCATTTATATGTTTAATGGGATAAAACGGGGGCAACAAATAGATCACATCGCGGAAAGAGAAGACATATCCATGTCGCGCAGTATTTCACGACCCTGCTCTGTCAGGCGGACGCCTCCACGGCCGCGGCCGATATGGACGAGCTCCAGCTCAGAGAGGGAGGCAAGTGCCTGCCGGACGGAGGATTCCGGGCGGGGCGTGTGGTGCTGGAGCAGATAGGCGCAGACGCTGCGCCGGCCGGCGCCTAGCCCGGATAGGTTCATAGCGGCCACCGCCCGCAGGATCAGGGCCTGCTCTGAGGTAATCGGTGATGCATCCAGGCGGCTGCGCCCAGGAGCAAAGGGAGACTGTCCAGAGCCGATGTCCGTGGAGGCGTGGCTCTGATACAAAATGTAGGGAGGGAGATCTGAGGGACGGATCTCCCGAAGCCCCAGGTTGGAGAGATATTCCACGCAGTTTCTCAGCTCCCGGATGTTGCCCGGGAAGGGGTAGGCCAGAAGCTGTTCCTTGGCTTGTTCCGTCAGTGTAAAGTCAGCCTTTAGCTTCTGTTTGAAGTAGTCGATCAACAGAGGAATATCCTCTTTGCGCGCAGCAAGGGGAGGAATATAAAGGGGAAGGACATTCAGCCGATAGAAAAGGTCGCTACGGAAACGGTTCTGGCGAATCAGCTCGGGGATGTCCTTATTTGTGGCGGCGATGACTCGAACATCTACAGGAATGACAAGGTCACCGCCGACTCGGACCACTTCTTTTTCCTGGAGGACCCGGAGCAGGCGGACCTGGAGGTGAAGAGGCATCTCGCCGATTTCATCCAGAAAAAGCGTGCCCTTATGGGCCAGCTCAAAAAGTCCCTGCTTTCCGTTCTTGTTGGCGCCGGTAAAGGCCCCTTTTTCATAGCCGAAGAGCTCACTTTCCAGCAGGCTCTCCACCAGTGCGCCGCAGTTCACCGCGATAAAGGGTTGTTGACTCCGTGCGGAGGCGTTGTGGATAGACTGGGCAAAGAGCTCCTTGCCTACGCCGGTTCCTCCGGTGATAAGAATGCTGGAATCCGATCGGGCCATGCGCTGGGCGATGGCCTTACACTCCAAGAGCGCCTGGCTGTTCCCGGCGATGTCCCGAAAGGTGTACTTGGCTTTCGAGCGGCCCTCCGTAACTTGGCGGCGCAGCTTGCCCTGACGCTGCTCCTCGGCCCAGTAATCGGAAATTTGAAGATAACCTGTCTCCTGCTCCGTCTGGAGGACGATGTTGAGCTTGGCGGCATAGGTTTTTCCGTCGTGGATCACTAGCTGCTCCTGAGCGTCATTGCCCCGGTGGATTTGGCAGGAGCGTAGAAAAGGCAGCGCATCAAAGAGCTGCTTGCCGATGAGATCTTTGGGCGGCTTTTGGACCAGGGAGGCGACATAGGTGTCGCAGTAGAAGATACGCAAGTCGCCGGTAAAGGCCAGAAGGCCTCTCTGCTGGGCGTCGTTGCCCATGATGGCGTTGAACTCGCTGACGGTCAGGTCGTTGATGGAAGGCCTGAATTCCGTGCAGACTTGCTGGAAATAGGCTTCAAAGCTGGGAGTGGAAGTGATATTGTGGATTCCCAGCCCCAGGGCGATCTCAAAGATGGTCATGATACTGAACATGCGGCCTCGGATACGGATGGCCTCAGTATAGCCGGACGGAAGTACCATATCGCCGAAAAGAACGATGTTTCCTTTCAGGAGGTTCTGATCCATTCCTGGGTACCAGACCCGCATCTGCTCTGCCGGAATCCCTAGACGCTGAAGAAGGGTACAGCGGGCCATGGCGGCCATGGGTGTCTCATGGGCCACCACGATTGGTCCAGCATCTTCCAGACTGCGGATCATTTCCAGCTGGCTTTTCTTCAAGGTATAGCTGGACTGGACGATCCTGCTTTTGGGGTCCAGATACTTCTGAGCGTAGGGGACAATGTCCAGAGCGGTCACTACGGCCACGTCAGACGCGATCAAACCGCCTCGAATTTCGGAGATCGTGACCACATCGATAGATATGTCAGGAAAGATACCCTCCAAAACAGCCCGATGGTTATCTGCTGTGATAGGAATGTTGCTGATGATCACGATTTTTTTCAACTTGGACCCTCCAGTAACTCTTACCGATATCCATGCATTCTATTATTACAGATTGGAAATGGTTTTTCAATGTTGCTAAATAAATTGAATAAATTTTCCATAAAGCCTGGATTTTGCATAATATAAATTAGTGGGGAGGAGATATTGAAAAGATGTTTTTTGATATCATTAGGACAAAATAACGAAGCAAAGCATCTAAAAGTTTTCATTGCAATATAGAAGTAATATTTGAAGATACTGATAAGCAAAAGCTTTTACTGGACCAGGCAGAGAAAAGAAAAATACAAAAAGCAGTAATCTGGTGCGGCGTAAAAGTGGATAACACTGGAAAAAGGAGTGGAAAAGAGTTCCAAGGGGCGAACTCCCCTAGCCTCCACCATATCGGAGTGAGCGTTATAACGCTTGCTCCGACTTATTTTATAAGTAAGAGGGCACTCATTTTGCTGCTCATCCTTTCCAAATCGCAAGCGCTTGTGCTGTATTGCGATTTTGTGTTGGGTCAAAAACGGAGCTGCATCCTAAAGCTACTCGTCGGATTTTTAAAAGAAAGGCATCTGCTTTTAGCAGATGCCTTTCTTTTGATTCAGAGTGAAATTATGCAGCAGCTTTAGATTTAAAATCATATCTGATGGAAGGATCAAGCTTTTTCAGTGGTTTTGGGGGGCATCGCCGTTGCCATACCCTTGATCACAATATCGCCATGCTGATTTGTGCAGATGGTTTCCAGCTTTACAATATTTTTTTCGGAAAGGATCTCACGAACCGTGCAGGTGGCAGTCACGGTATCGCCGATATAAACTGGCTTGGTAAACTTTAATTCCTGGCCGAGGTAGATCGTACCCGGCCCCGGAAGTTTCATTCCCAAAACGGCAGAGATAAAACCTGCTCCCAGAATGCCGTGGGCGATTCTGCCACCGAACTGGGTCTTGCTGGCAGAGACTTCATTGGTGTGCGCGGGATTGAGATCGCCAGTGATTCCGGCGAACAAATAGACATCTGTCTCCGTTACTGTTTTAGTCACACTGGCGCTGTCACCCAATTTGATTTCCTGAATTGTCATCGTTGGCCCTCCTCTTAGATTATCTTCCCTGTATTTGGAGCATGCGGTTACTGTGTGAGCCTCATGCGCTCGTTTTGAAAAATGCGTTCGTCCATTATCTTTACGTGCTTGATGACCGGCTCAAAGTCCATCTGATCCAAGATGTCCTTCTGAAGATCGACGCCGGGGGCGACTTCTTTGAGTTCCACACCATCTGCTGTGAGTTCAAAGACGGCCCGTTCCGTAATATAGATAACGGGTTGATTGTTGCGGATGGCGTAACTGCCAGCAAAGGTCACCTGCTCCACTTGGCTGATCAGTTTTTTCACTTTGCCTTCCTGAAGGATTTTCAGCTCACCGTTGTCTACTGCGACTTTTAACCCGCCTGCAGTGAAGGTGCCGCAGTAGATGACCTTTTTAGCGTTTTGCGTAATGTTGATAAAGCCACCGCATCCCGCGATCTTGGGACCAAATTTGCTGACATTTACATTTCCAGCAGCATCCATCTGAGCCAGACCCAAAAAGGCCACATCCAATCCGCCGCCGTCGTAAAAGTCAAATTGGGTTGGCTGCTCCAAAATGCAGTCTACATTTGTGGCGGCGCCAAAATCTTTCCCTCCTGCCGGCACGCCTCCTACGGCGCCCACTTCTGTCGTAAGGATCATGCCTTCCAGCCCCTCTTCCGCGGCCACGGAAGCTACGCCTTCGGGCATGCCAATCCCCAGGTTGGTCACTGCATGGGGGGCCAACTCCATGGCGGCCCTGCGGGCAATGATCTTTCGCTCTCCCATTGGAAGCGGTGAAAGGGCGTCCAGCGGAACGCGGATTTCTCCAGAGAATGCAGGGTCATACTGAGTCCCGAAGGTCTGCATGTGGTGCTCAGGCGCAGCCACCACGATCGCGTCCACATAGATACCGGGAATACGGATCAGTCTTGCATCCAGACGGCCATAAGATACGACCTTCTCTACCTGGACGATTACTTTACCACCGGAATTGTGAGCGGCCTGGGCCTGGGCTAGGGCCTCTGCATATACGCCTTCTTTTTCAAAGGTGCAGTTTCCGTGCTCATCGGCATAGGTGGCCCGAATCACCGCAATGTCGATGGGAAACGAGGGATAGAACAGCTTCTCTTCCCCGTCCAGCTCAATGAGTCTGACCACATCGCCGGCCTCATAGGCTGCCTCGTTGAGCTTGCCTCCCTCCAGACGGGGGTCTACAAAGGTATCCAGTCCCACGTGAGTGATCACGCCAGGGCGTTTTGCAGCGATCTCACGAAACAACTGTGAGATAATACCTTGAGGCAGGTTATAAGCTGCCAGCCTGTTTTCTGCCGCCAATTTTCCAAGCTTGGGCGCCAAGCCCCAGTGTCCACCGATCACCGTTTTACACATTCCGTCCACGGCCAAGTGGTTGAGCCCACGGTCCACGCTGTCTCCCTGACCGGATGCATAGATGACCTTCAATGCCCGGGGATGACCAGTGGCAGCCGCTTCTTCCAGTGCGATCATGATCTCTTCCGGGTGCATCAATCCGTTGGCAAAGCCGCCGAATGTGACCGTTGCCCCATCAAAAAAGTAAGACTCAACGGCTTCTCTTGCTGTCAAAATCTTTACCATATGATTTCATCCTTCCTGGTCACTTGCGCGATCTTTTCAGACGCCTGACCTGCTTTGTGTTCCTTATGAAAAAAGTACAGGTCAGTGTCAATTCCCGAATTGACACTGACCTGTTTCAGGCATATCAGCTATGTGCCATCATTGATAAGGTCAGATCAGCCCGACAATAGCCATGGTAGCTGCGATCAGAGCCAGTACGATGGGGGTGATGACCGTCATGATAAAGACATGGGGGTAAGACTCCTTGGTGGTCACGCCGCAGACCTGAGCCTCCATCACGAAGGTGGGGCAGTGGGGCAGCGTATCCATACCCATGGCAGCCATACCGACGACTTTGTAGAGGGCCTCGGGATTGACCGTACCAAGGGACATGAACTGGTCGGCCATGGTGCTGCAGAAGATCTGAGTACCGCTGAGGGAAGCGCCGGTGATGCCGGAGAACACGTTGGTTACGATGACGGCGGAAATGTAGGGATTCATCTTGTCCGCCAGCAGCATGGCAAAGTTCATGAAATACTGGAAGCCGGCACAGGCGTTGACGACGGATGCAAAGCCCATAAGCGCGGCGGTCAGCAGCAGGGGATTGATGCTGGAGAGGAAACCGGTCACGAGATCCTCTACGATGTGGCCCTTGAGATATTTGTAGTTGGTGATGATCAGGACGATGGCGCCGACTCCCATGGCGGTATTGATGCCGTCAGAGGCGCTCATGGAATTGGCCAGCACGAGCTTCAGAACGATAATAACGATGTAGGGCAGGATGGCCAGGTGAATGGGGGGCAACTCCTTACCGCTGGTGCTGCCGGCGATGAGTTCGGCATCGCTTTCGGAAGCCACAAAGCCGATCCCGCGGGCACGGAGGGAGTTGGATGCCCAGGTAAAGTAGAAAATACCGAAGCCGAAGGCCACAACGAGAAGGACGATGGCCATGGTGGGGGCGGCGAAGGTGGTGACGCCCAGCTTTTCAGAGAGCGCGATGCACAGCATAGAGGGGGCGCCCGGGGTAACGACATTCAGAACCACGGCGCCGTACAGGAAAATGGCCGGCATCAGCAGCTTGGAGACATTTGCTTTGCGGAACATGGGGACAGCAACAGGATAGACGGCAAAAATGATGATGAAGGCATTTACGCCGCCATACGCCAGCAGGAAGGTAATGATCAGAGTGCCGGCTACGGTGGCCTTTACACCCAGGAAGCCAAACAGGAAATTGGCGATAGATTCGGCTGCGCCGCTCTTCTTCATCAACTCGCTGTACGCCGATCCGATGGTGAACAGGAACAGATAGGAACCAAAGGTACTGCCCAAAGAGGCGGCATATGTACCGGTCAGGGTCCCCCAAAATGGCAGTCCGCTGCTCACGATGACGATGATGGAACCGATCAGGGAGGCCACGAAGCCGTTGATTCCCTTGAAGGTCAGGTAGATCAGGACTGCGACACCAAGAACCATACCGATCACACTAATGATCTCCATACTTTTTCCTCTCTTTCTTTTACATTATGATCCCCGCCGAGGGGAAGGATCACTTCATGGATAGGCGAAGGCTGCAACACAGCCGCGCCATTGCATGGGATTCTCTGAGGCCGCCATATGGGTGCAGCCGTATATCGGCATCAGAGTAGCGTTAGGAATCTGCTCCTTCATGTATACCGCGGTGGCCGGACAATAGGCGGAACCGGGGTCAGCGTAGAGGATCATCACAGGGACATCGATCTTAGGCAAGACCTCCCGAAAATCAGCGCCTGCCATGGTAGACCAATAGTGGTAGTTGGCTGCCATGTGGTCCGGCGTGATGTCGACCATTCCCTTGATCAGAACCTGAGCAATCAAATCGTGTCGGCGGTTCAGAATACGCATCCGAAGTTCGTCTGCACTTCCAAGCGGCCGACAGACATTGGAGGCGCTGTTGGGAAAGAGAAGCCCCTCCGCCACACGGAGCGCGAAACGCTTATAGTCCGAGTGGATCAGGTCCAGATCTTCTTCATACATTTCACGGGTGTAGTGCCCCTGGTACAGGCCCAGATCCCAGCCGTTTTCATTGATGAGCTTTGGGGACATATCGCCGAGAATGATTCTGGACAGTCTGTCCGTGCCAAACTGTGCAACATAGGAGAAGGTAACGGCCGCGCCCATGGAGTAACCGTACAAAACGACATCGTTCAGATCCAGATGTTCTATCAGGGCCTTGACATCTCTGGCAGACTGATGGATACCCATTTCTCCTGCCGCTGGAGTGATTCCGAAGGCACGCTGGTCAAATACAATGATCCTGCCGTGGTGCTGCATGGCCTCGATAAATGGTGCCTGGGATTCGATGGAGCTTCCGAAGCCGCAGACATAGATCATGGGCTGGCCGCTGCCGACATCCACATAATGGAGTTCCGCGCCGTCAAAACCCCGAAAAATCCTTGTTTGAAAAGTCAGACTGCTCATATTGAATAATATCCCTTTTTATACTAATAATGGAAACTGCGCGTAAAAAGGACCCGGGACATGTCCGCCTATCCTCTTTAGAGGAGGATCACCAGATCAGATTCTTTTCTGCCTCTTCCCGCAGCCAGTCCCGGAAATTAGGGTGAGCAATTTTGATCAGCTCATCCACTCTCTGCCGGATGTTCAAGCCACGCAGCCAGGCGATGCCATATTCCGTGACGACGTAGTCGGTATCATTTCTGGAGGTGGTAACCGCTGCGCCGCGGGCAAGGAAGGGGACGATCTTGGAGTGGAGCACCTCTTTGCCGTTCTCATCGGTGGTGGTATAAGTAGAGTGCATAGCGATGATGGACTTTCCGCCCGGGGACATCTGGGCACCCTGTACCGTCTCGGATTGTCCGCCGGTACCAGACCACTGAAGGTTCCCCACCGTTTCGGAGGCGCACTGACCGGTAAGGTCGATCTCGAGGCTGGCGTTGACGGAGACAAATTTGTTGTTTTTGGCGATGGTATAGGGATCGTTGGAGAAGGTGGAGGATTTGAACAGTACGGTGGGATTGTTGTTGACAAAGTCATAGAGCCGCTGGCTGCCCATGGTGAAGGAGCATACGGAATAGCCATTCATGAAGCCCTTCTGAGAGTTGTCAACAGCGCCGCATTCGATCAGATCAACCATGGTTTCTGTGAACATCTCCGTGTGGATGCCGAGGTGCTTTTTGCTCTTGAGCTCATTCGCCACTGCATTGGGGATATTGCCGATACCCAGCTGGATGGTGGAGCCGTCCTCCACCAGAGAGGCGACGTAGGAGCCGATCTTCTGATCCACGTCGGTGTAAGGCACCAGCTTGGCCACAGGGATGGGGCGGTCAGACTCCACAAGCGCGTCCACTTCGGAAATATGTACCTGTGTATCACCAAAGGTCCTGGGAAAGTTGGGATTGACCTCCAGCAGGACCAGAGCACCCTGATCGATGAGATCCCGCTCATAGATCGCGCTGATGGAGAGGGAAAGGTAACCGTGCTCATCCATAGGGGAGACCGTTGCCATCACCACAGGACGGCGTCCCTCATACTTGATCCGCTGCAGAGCCTTGCGAAGAACAGAAGTGGAACTCTGGGGGACTGCGCTGACCAGCTTATCCTTTTGGATCTTGCGGAGGTTGGCGTTGAAGAACCAGCCGCTGTGGTCCATAATCCCACGCATCTCGGGATCTCTCATCGCGGCGTAGTCCTGGATGGGCAGGCAGGTGTTAAGGGTCGTTCCTCTCACCCCAGTATTTTTTAGGTGCTGGAGCTTGGACAGAATCGCCTGAGGTTCCGCCGCAGCTTGGGCAGAAAACATGTAGTCGCCGTCTTTGATCAGTTCCAGTGCCTGCTCGGCGGTCATCTTTTTTTTCTGGTATAACTCTTGATACTGATTCACAAGAATCATGCTCCTTTCGGTTCTAACACGCCATGGATATGATACTCAAAACGTGTAATCAAGGGGAAATTCCTAATTTGGAATATACACCACCTTTTGTTGTATTCGCCCTAAATTTTGCCCTAATGTTCTTTGTGCTTTGGTGATTTGATTATAGTCCATGCTGTGCTGTTTGAAAAATACACCTTTTTCATCCTGACATGAATTTTGGTTATACCAAAAAATTTATTCGACAATTCACACTTTTTGAGCATTGTGACAACAAAGCGCCGTGACTTTGTTGCACATTCTTTCAATCTCAGCAATGTGAATACGGACTGCGGTGGTCAGTATTTTGCGGGGAAAACGCATCCCCAAAAAGAAATTTGCGAAATATCCATCTATGCTTTATAATAAAAAAATACAATACGCCCTATTGTTCTAATGTTCTTTTTGTGAAAGATGAATTGCGCCCTGATGCAGGGTAGTCTGCTTCCTGAAAGGAGTATCTATGAAACGAGTACAATTAGAATATTTTGTGCGTATTGTAGAGGAAAAGAGCTTCACAAAAGCGGCAGAAAAACTCTTCATCAGCCAGCCCGCGCTGAGCAAATCGATCCGCTCCTTGGAAAAAGAGCTGGATGTCACACTGTTCAAACGAGACCCGAGGGAATTGAGCCTGACCGATGAGGGGGAGACAGTCTACCGCTTTGCATTGGACGTTCTGGACTACTGGCAGGTCCGTACCGCGGAACTGATGTCATTGCTGGGGAAGGTCAAAGGCACGCTGCGTTTTGGATTGCCGCCTTCGGTTGGAAGTGTGTTTTTTTCAAAAATCCTATATGAATATGGGTTAAAGTATCCGCAAGTGGATTTGCAGATCTTCGAAGGGACTTCCAAAAAAGTAGAGACCATGGTTATGGGGGATCAGATTGATCTGGGGGTAGTCATAGAACCATATGAGAACCCACATATGAGGTTAAAGACGGTTTATCGTTCGGAAGTCGTGCTGGCGGTCTCACAAAAACATCGGCTTGCAAAACGGGACGTTGTTAACTTTACAGAGCTTAAGGAAGAACCTATGCTGATCGTATCCAAGGACTACATGTTCCACGATCAAATACTGGCACGCTGCAAAGGGGCGGGATTTGTCCCCAATATTACATTTACGACTTCTCAGTGGGACCTTCTCTTGGAGATGACTGCGGAAGATCAAGGAATCACCCTCATTGGAAGACCGGTGGTCGAGAAGCTGTACAGTGACAGAATCAAATGTATTTCGCTGAAGAATCCGGAATTTCCATGGACACTTGGTCTGATCAGCAAGAAGTGTAAACCGCTTCAGGAGCCTGCCAAAAGTCTTTGGGACTTTTGTAATGAAATCTAGATATCGATGATATAAAATATCTTGCTATATTGATCTGAGCGTGAGGTTAACTCAAGAATGGCCGACGGAAAAAAGCCTTGAAGTGTCGGCTTAAAATCATATGACGAAATAGCCGCAATCCAAACGAAATTGGTTTGCGGCTATTTTCAAGTCAATTCATCGTGAGTGGAAACGGACGCTGAAAAGATACAAAACGGCATGAATCGAGACTTTACTGCAGGTCTTAGGCCAGTCTGATTCCTGCTGAAGGCATTTACTAATTGACAAGCGGTATGTTGTATCATATAATGAACTACGTTCATGTTGGGGTGATCGGATGAATAATGCGGTAACATCGAAAGAGGAGATCTTGAAAACCAGCCGGGAGCTGATCCGGCAGCAGGGCTGGTCAGCGGTCAACATTCGCTCTGTTGCAGCTGCCTGCGGCGTATCTGTGGGGTCGATCTACAATTATTTTGATTCTAAAGCGGCGCTGGTAGGGGCTACGGTAGAAAGTGTCTGGTGTGAGATTTTTCACCGCCCGGAAGATGGGGCGGTGTTTCAAGATACGCAGGCCTGTATTACTTGGATGTATGGGCGTATGGAATATGGCTGCAAGCAGTATCCTGGCTTCTTTACCCTCCACTCTCTGGGATTCATGCGGGAGGATAAGTCGGATGGGAAACGGCGAATGCAGCAAACCTGGCAGCATATTTTGGAGGGACTGTGTTCCGTCTTAAAACGGGATACCAACGTTCGCCCGGATGCTTTTACGGAGCAGTTTACAGCGGAGAAATTTGCAGACGTTTTGTTTTCCCTGATGTTGTCCGCTCTGCTGCGCCAAGACTATGATCCAAGTTCTGTGCTGGAAATCGTCCGCCGAACCCTTTATTAAAATTCCCACAGATCCGTGGGAATTTTTTGTGCCGGAAATTGAACGATGTTCAAATATAGGAGGCAGCCTGTGAAAGTAAAACGAAATACCTTGCTGCTCCTCGCCTGTCTGGTGTGGAGTGCGGCGGGCTTTAACATTCTTCGTATAGGACTGATCGCATACCCGTCTTATCGGTCCGTGCTGAATTTTATCCTGTCAATCCTGGTTTTTGCTGTGTTTCAGATATTTGTCTTTGGAAAGCTGGTGAAAAAGCATACGGCCAGAATCCATTCCTATGTGGAAGGACGGCATTTTTTCCTTAAATTTTTTGATGGGAAAGCCTTTGCTATCATGGCGGTCATGATGTCCGGAGGGATTGGTCTGCGCGTGAGCGGATTGGCGCCGGAACGGTTTATCGCCGTCTTTTATACCGGCCTGGGTGCCTCCCTTCTGCTGGCCGGATTATTGTTTGGCCGTAACTTTGGCAAAGCGGTGTTGGCCGACGCCAGGGTTCAAAATAAAACGGAGCATAAAGGAGAGTAAAGGATGCAAGCAATTGTAGAGACCTTGTTCGACGCAGTCTATTTGATTTCCGTCATTACCATCGGTGTCCTGATGATTCGGGGCAGCAAGGGGGAGTGCCAGTTCCGGCTGTTTGGATGGATGGCCGTGGTGCTGGGCGCAGGCGACTCCTTTCATCTGATTCCCAGGGCCCTGGCATTGTGTACCACCGGGCTGGAGAACTACACCGTCCCCCTGGGGCTGGGCAAGTGGATCACCTCGGTCACCATGACCATTTTCTATGTGCTGCTCTACTATGTGTGGCGGCAGCGGTACCAGATCAAGGGGCAAAGCGGCCTGACTGCCGCCGTGTATGGTCTGGCCGGTATACGGATTGCTCTTTGCATGATGCCGCAGAACCAGTGGCTCAGTACAGAAGCGCCTCTCTCCTGGGGGATCTACCGCAATCTTCCGTTTGCTCTGCTGGGTCTCCTGGTGATCGTGTTGTTCTATCGCAGCGCAAAAGAGCGTCAAGATCGGGCGTTCCGCTGGATGTGGCTGACCATTGTGCTGAGCTTTGGCTTCTACATCCCGGTAGTACTGTGGGCCGATACCATCCCCATGATTGGGATGCTGATGATCCCCAAAACTTGCGCCTATGTATGGACGGTTCTCATTGGGTACTTTGCCATGAAAAAGGAATGTAGATAAAGGAGAGCAAACATGAAGCGCTATATGAATATGGCTTTGGTGTACGCCATTCTTGCCATGGTTGGCGGCGTGTTTTATCGGGAGTTCACCAAGTTCAATGGCTTTACCGGCAGAACCACCCTGGGGGTGGTGCATACCCACTACTTCCTGCTGGGTATGGTATTTTTCTTGCTGCTGCTGTTGCTGGAAAAGAACTTTGCCTTCACCGGAGCCAAAACCGGTCGGATACTGGTTGCCTATCAGATAGGCCTGAACCTTACGGCGGTGATGTTTGTGGTACGGGGCGTGACCCAGGTGCTGGGAACAGCACTTTCCTCGGGTATGAGTGCGGCCATTTCTGGTATGGCCGGGATTGGTCATATTTTGCTGGGTGTCAGCCTGGTGCTTCTGCTGGTGCAGATCAAGCGCAGCGTGTCAGTTGCGAAGGCCTGATTAGAGAGTTCTTCATTTTGGTGCTGGCGCAGGGACACAGAGCCTTGCCCGCGTTTTATGACGGGAAGGGCCGAAATGAGCCGCGTAAAAACGCAATCCTCGTGGTCAATATCCTGACCTTGCACAAAATGATCTCCTCAGGCAGGGGGGAAATGAGACTTGACATTGTCCGCCAATGGCGGTATAATGTCCATCACAATCGAACAGGACAGTTGAAGCGCCCAGGAAAAAGCCGTTGGCTTGCCGAAGGAGTAACACTCTCAGGCGTTCCCAGCAGGAACGAGGACTGTGCGTGAATGTCACTCTGGAGAAGCTCATGAACTGGGTGCCGAAGGGGCAAAACGGTGCGGAAGCATACCGTCAATCTCTCAGGCAAAAGGACAGAGGATACATGCCGCTGCGGACCGGGCTTTGGTCTGTTTGCGGGTGGTGTTTATCTTTTCAGGCCGTGGGTGGACCCACGGCCTGTTTTTTTGTTCTGAAAGAGGAGAGAAGAAGTATGTTGGAAGCATTTCAATCCCTGGAAGCCTGGCTCTACCCCATTGTCTGCAACATCAATGTGACCCTGTCCAGCTATATCCTGGTCTTTCTGCTGATCGGCGTGGGACTTTGGTACTCCATCCGTACCCGATTCATCCAGGTGCGCTGCTTCGGTGAAGGGATGCGGCGGGTGTTTGGAAATCTGTCTCTGCGGGGCGGACGGCAGGAGCGGGGTATGAGCTCCTTCCAGGCGTTGGCTACCGCCATTGCCGCCCAGGTGGGCACAGGTAATATCGTAGGCGCCTCCGGCGCCATCCTCACCGGCGGACCGGGCGCCATTTTCTGGATGTGGGTCATTGCCTTTTTCGGTATGGCCACCATTTACGCCGAGGCCACTCTGGCCATTGAGACCCGGGTGGTAGATGAACAGGGCGCCTTCCACGGCGGCCCGGTATATTACATCACCACCGCCTTCAAGGGTGCGTTCGGAAAGTTCCTGGCTGGCTTCTTTGCTGTGGCCATCATTCTGGCCCTGGGCTTCATGGGCTGTATGGTCCAGTCCAACTCCATCGGCTCCACCTTCCAGACCGCCTTCCATGTGCCGTCCTGGGCGGTGGGCGTCGTGCTGGTGGTCATCTGCGCCGTGATCTTTCTGGGCGGCATCAACCGTCTGGCCGCGGTGACCGAAAAGCTGGTCCCCATCATGGCGGTGATCTTCCTGGTGGGCGGCCTGGCGGTACTGGTGGCCCGGCTGGCCTATCTGCCAGAGACCTTTGCCATGATCTTCCGCTACGCCTTCCAGCCCCAGGCCATCATCGGCGGCGGCTTCGGCTATGCCATCAAGACCGCCATCAGTCAGGGTGCAAAGCGCGGTCTCTTTTCCAATGAGGCCGGTATGGGCTCCACTCCCCATGCCCACGCCCAGGCAAATGTGAAGGACCCCCACGATCAGGGTGTGGTGGCCATGGTGGGCGTGTTCATCGACACCTTCGTGGTGCTCACCCTCAACGCCCTTGTGATCATCTCCACCCTCTACACCAGCGACGGCATCCTCCACTCCGGTACCATCCCCGAAAATATCAGCAAGACCAATCTGGCCCAGGTGGCGTTCGGCTCCGTGTTCGGAGCGGAGGCGGGCGCCATGTTTGTGGCGGTGTGCCTGTTCTTCTTTGCCTTCTCCACTGTGCTGGGCTGGAACATGTTCGGCAAGATCAACGTGATCTATCTGTTCGGCAGAAAGGCAGCCCCTGTGTATGCGGTCATCGCGCTGATCTTTATTTTCCTGGGCACGCTCATGTCCAACGACCTGGTGTGGGAACTGACGGATATGTTCAACAACCTGATGGTGATCCCCAATGCCATCGCGCTCTTTGCGCTGACGGGTACGGTGATGAAGATTGCCCAGGGCAGGGGCAGGAAAAAGGTTGGAAAAGCCTGAGAAAAGCGCGAAAGGCAGCCGAACGAGCCGCGCGAGCATGAAAATCGCATAAGTGTAAGAGCCAGACGAACCGCAGCGGTTCGTCTGGCTCTTTTTTTGTGCGCGCACGCCTCCAAAGCGGGATGTTTTATGGATCGCTATTCCGAACGAGGTGTGAGAAGGCCGTACTTTTTCAGCCTGTATTGTAAGGTGCGCCTGGAAATGCCCAGATAATCGGCGGTATCCTGCCGCCTGTACTGGAATTTCTCCAGAGCGGCGATGATGGCGGAACGCTCATCCTCCGGAGGCTCCTTTTCCTCCTCAGAAGGTGTCTGCGTATGGACCGAGGTCAGGAACCCGGCGGGAATGTCGCTGATCTTCACAGTGGTGGAGGTGCTCATGACCACGATCCACTCGATGAAATTCCGCAGCTCACGCACATTGCCGGGCCAGTCATAATTCTGCATCAGACGGTAAATTTTGGGCAGAAGCCGCTTCTGCAAGCCGTACTGGGCACAGAATTTTTGTAAGAAGTAGTTGGCCAGAGGTCTGATGTCCTCCGGGCGGTCTTTCAAAGGGGGAATGGTGATGGGGATGACGTTCAGACGGTAATACAGATCCTCCCGGAACTGGTTTTTGGAAACACATTCCCGCAGATCGGCGTTTGCGGCGGCGATCAGTCGGAAATCAATGGCCCGGGGTTTACATGCGCCGATTCTCAGCACAGATTTTGTCTCCAGCACCCGGAGCAGCTTGGCCTGGAGCTCCAGCGGCATGGAGTTCACCTCGTCCAGGAAGAGGGTCCCCTTGTCAGCCAGTTCGATCAGGCCCATTTTCCCCGTCTGCAAGGCGCCGGTAAAGGCGCCCCGCTCATAGCCGAACAGCTCTGACTCCAGCAGGTTTTCCGGCATGGAGGCGCAGTTGATCCGGACCATCTCATGGCTGCGCCGCATGCTGTTGGAGTGGATGTACTCCGCAATGACCTCCTTGCCCGTCCCGGATTTTCCCTGGAGCAAAACGGAGGAATCACGCTGGCTGGCGCGGAGCGCCAGGGACATGACCTGCTCCATGGCACGGCTGCGGCTGATGATTTTGTCCGTGCTCTGTGTGTTTTCCACGGGCGTGTACTCCTCATAGCAGTCGTACCGCAGCGATTCATATTGCTGGAGCAGGGATTTCATTTCAATCCGGTCGGCAACGATCAGCGCGATATTGCCCTCGCCGTCAAAAATAGGATTGGCCCGCACCAGGTACTCCTTCATCCCGCCGTCCTTTGTAATGGAGCGCTGCACCCTGGCCACGGGTTTCTTGGTGCGTATGACCTCTGTGCATACGGGGTGGTTAAAAACGCCCTTTTTATAAAGATCAAAAATGGTCTGATTTTCATAGAAGCTGCGGGATTGGCCGCTCATGTGCAGGCTGCCCCGGTTGACGAAAAGGAATTTTCCGTTGGCGTCAAAAATCGTGACGCCAATATCCAAGTGGTCCAGCACCGTGGTAACAGAACTCAGATCATCCAGGCTCATGCGGGAATTCACCATACATACCTCCTCGGTCAAAAACCAAAGTCCGCATCCGGTGCAGACGCCGCTGAACAGGTGCCGGCAATGGCCGTGCTCCGGATGCAGAAGATGTGGTCCCTACGCCTACATTCTAGAGAAGCGGCACGGAACTGTCAACCAAAAAAGTTGTGCAAATCAAATTGGAAGGTACAAAAAGTGCAAAATGCTTTTTGAGGGGCGAGACGGCATGCTTAAATTGTGCAAATGTGCGCAGCGGATGCAGATTTGAAATTTCTGCAGCAACTGGCAAGGGGGCCAACGCAGAAAATATATGGATATAAGATATAAATAGAAAAAATATAAGAATGATTTTATGCAATATGACTAAATTAATGCAAATATAAAAGTAGTTCTCCGGATTGATATACCGGCCGCAAAAAAAGAACGAAATCTGAAATTGTGCAAATAAAACGGGGAATGGGCTGTGCAACGGGGGATAGAACGGCCGTGACATGCGAAAAAACACAAATCCTGATCAGGAGAGAAAATTGTGCAATTCAAGTTGGCCCTGTAATTGCTTATAAGCTGGGCAGAGTCAAGAAACAACTGCTCTTAAATTTTGAAATGGAGATGGTAGCCATGAAACCGCTGGAGGGAATCAGAGTTTTGGAGATGGGGACGCATTTCGCGGCGCCTATGTGCGGACGGATCCTGGCCGACTGGGGCGCTGAGGTCATCAAGGTGGAGGCGCCGGAGGGTGATCCCTACCGGGTGTCCTTCCGCAATCAGCGTACCCCTCAGTTTGAGGATGGCTGCCCCAGCTTTGATCTTGAGAATGCCAACAAGCAGTTCCTCAGTGTCAATGCCAAGGACACCGCGGGCCAGGAGGTCATCTATAAGCTGGCCGCCACCTGCGACGTCTTCCTCACCAACAACCGCCTGAACGCCATGAAGAAGCTGCACCTCTCCTATGAGGAGATTAAGGCGGTCAATCCCAAGATCGTCTACGCGGATATGACGGGCTACGGCTCCAAAGGCCCCCTGAAGGATAAGCCGGGCTACGACTACACCTGCTTCCTGTCCCGCTCCGGCATGATGGCCGACCTCTCCCCCAAGGGCGAAAGCGTCATGAGCACCATCGGCGGCTTCGGCGACCATGTGGCGGCCCTCACCCTGGCGGCCGGTATTTCGGCGGCTCTGGTCAAGGCCAAGACCACCGGCGAGGGCGAGTACCTGACCACCTCCCTCTATCAGGACGCCATTTTCCTCCAATGCAACGGCCTCATCCTGGCGCAGTACGGTCGGGAATTCCCCAGAGACCATTTTGACTGCAACAGCGCGCTGCTGACCTGCTTTAAGTGTAAAGACGGCGAGTGGATCTACCTGGCCATGCCTGAGTATAACCGCTACTGGAAGAAGATGTGCACCGACGTGTTCCAGCAGCCTGAGCTAGCCGAAGACCCCCGCTTCGCTACCCTGGATGTGGCCAAGAACCACGTGGCCGAGGCTGTGGCCACCCTGGACAAGATCTTCCTCACCCAGGACAGCACCTACTGGGTGGAGCGGATGGAGTCCCTGGATATGCCCGTGGAGCGCCTGGCCCACTACAAGGACGTGGTGGTGGATGAGCAGGCCTGGGCCAACGGCTTCCTGCGGGAACACACCTACGCCGGCGGACAGCGGACGGTCTTCTCCAATACCCCTGTGCAGTTCGCCTCCGTTCCCGATGCCGGCTTCCGCATCGGCGGGAAGATCGGTGCCGACACCACCGCCATCATGGAAAAGCTGGGCTATACCTCTGATGAGATCGAGGCCCTGAAGCAGAGCGGCGCCGTCAAGCAGGGCTGAGCCACTGAATTTTAAAATAAGGAAAGATAGGAGTCATCGACTATGGTTTTCAGTGAAGACAATCTTATGCTCCGGCAGCTGGCACGGGACTTTGCCAACAAAGAGCTCACCCCCGATCTTCTCGACCAGGTGGAGGAGACCAACGTGTTCCCGGAGGAAGTGCTGCAGAAGATGGCCGACATCGGCTTCTTCGGCATCAAGATCCCCGAGGAGTACGGCGGCATGGGCGGCAACAACATGGACTACATCGCCGTCATTGAGGAGATCTCCAGAGTGAGCGCCGTGGCCTCCCTCTATGTGTCCGCCCCCAACGGCCTGGGCGGCGGCCCCCTCCTGATCTCCGGCACCGAGGCCCAGAAGCAGAAGTATCTGCCGCCCCTGGTCACCAATGAGAAGAAGATGTGCTTTGCCCTGACGGAGCCCGGCGCCGGTTCGGACGCCTCCTCCATCATCACCAAGGCCGAGGACATGGGTGACTACTTCCTGCTCAACGGCCGCAAGACCTTCATCACCCGCGCCCCCCTGTGCGCCGACGCCGTGGTGTATGCCAAGACCAAGGACGCAGACGGAAAAGTGGGCGTGAGCGCTTTCATCGTGGATATGCACTCCGAGGGCGTCTCCACCGGCAGCCATGTGCGGAAGATGGGCCTCATCGGGGCCGCCACCAGCGACATCGTGCTGGAGGATGTGAAGGTGCCCAAGGAGAACCTGCTGGGCGAGCTCAACCAGGGCTTCAAGGTGGCCATGAAGACGCTGGACGGCGGGCGCCTGGGCGTGGCGGCCATGTCCGTGGGCGTGGCCCAGAGCTGCCTGGACGAGGCCATCAAGTACACCAAGGTGCGCAAGCAGTTCGGAAAGGCCCTGGCCGACTTCCAGAACACCAAGTTCACCCTGGCCGATATGGCCACCAAGCTCCAGGCCGCCCGTGAACTGCTCTACTCCGCCGCCGAGGCCAAGGACCGGGGCGAGAACTGCTCTGCCCTGGTGTCCATGGCCAAGTACTATGCCTCCGAAATCTGCAATGAGCTGGCGGCCAAGGCCCTTCAGCTACACGGCGGCTACGGCTACACCAAGGAGTACCGCATCGAGCGCCTCTATCGGGACTGCCGGGTGTTCACCATCTTCGAGGGTACCTCCCAGATTCAGCAGACCGTCATCGCCCGCTCCCTGCTCAAGGACTGACAGGTGAGCGCAATGAGCGATACACCCATTTACACACTGGGGATTGACATCGGCTCCACCACCTCCAAGTGCGTGATCCTGAAGGACGGCGCTGAGATCGCCGCCCAGGCCCTGGAGGTGGCGGGCATCGGCACCTCCGGCGCCCAGGAGACCATCGGGAAGGTCCTGTCTGCCGCGGGGCTGTCCCAGGAGCAGATCTCCGCCTCCGTTGTCACCGGCTATGGCCGGAAAAATTTCGGCGGAGACGCGGTATCCGTCAGTGAACTCAGTTGCCACGCCATGGGCACCCACTGGGTCTTTCCGGAGGTGCGGACCATTATCGACATTGGGGGACAGGACGCCAAGGTGATCTCCCTCAATGATAGCGGGATGATGGAGAGCTTTGTCATGAACGACAAGTGCGCCGCCGGTACGGGCCGCTTTCTGGATGTGATGGCCAATATCCTGAAGCTGGATATCTCAGAGTTGGAGGTCCAGGCCGCCGCCGCCCAGTCGCCGGTCTCCATCTCCAGCACCTGCACCGTCTTTGCCGAGAGCGAGGTGATCAGCCAGCTCTCCGGCGGGGCGGCCATCCCTGACGTGGTGGCCGGGATCTGCAACTCGGTGGCCAGCCGTGTGTGCGGCCTGGCCCGCCGGGTGGGCATCCGGGAGCAGGTCTGCATGAGCGGCGGCGTGGCCCTCAACAACGGTGTCCGCGGCGCCATCGCAAGGGACCTGGGTGTGGAGATCCGTTATGACCCCAGAGCCCAGCTGTTCGGAGCCATCGGCGCGGCGCTCCACGCGTACAAGCGATATACAAAAAACAACACAGCCAATCATGAATAGGAAATAACTGTAACAGGAGGGGATCATATGCCTGAGAAATACACCGTGATCAAGAAGGACAAAAGTCCGGAATCCGGCACCGGAAAGGTGCGGGCCCTGTCCAGCAATGTCTATACAGACGCCATCGAGGCCAAGGCGAGAGGAGAGCTGGTCTGCTGGAGCGCCAGCAACTTCCCGGCCGAGATCCTCCAGACCTTCCAGATCAGCACCGTCTATCCTGAGAGCCAGGCGGCCGCCATCGGCGCCCGGCATGCGGCCCAGGAGCTCTGTGAGCAGAGCGAGGCGGCGGGCTATTCCAATGACCTGTGCGCCTATGCCCGCATCAACCTGGCCTTTGCCAAAAACGGTAAGTGCGAGGCCCAGCCCATGCCCCTGCCCGACTTCCTGGCCTGCTGCAACAACATCTGCGACTGCATGTTTAAGTGGTACGAAAATCTGGCGGTGGAGCTCAACGTCCCCCTGGTCATCCTGGATATCCCCTTTAATCCGGACTACGATGTCTCGGAGGCCCAGCTGAAGTACATGCGTGCTCAGTTCTACGACTGCATCGCCCAGATCGAGAAGATCACCGGGAAGAAGTGGGACCAGGCGCGGTTTGAGGAGATCATGAAGAACGTCAAGGCCGCCAGCCAGGCCTGGGTCAAGGCCTGCGAGTACTCCAACAACATGCCCGCCCTCTTCAACGGCTCCGACATCGTGAGCAATATGGGCGGCATGGTGACCGGCCGGTGCTATCCCGCCGCGGCCGAGGCCTACAACGCCCTGTGCAGCGAGTACCAGAAGATGCTGGACAACGGCGAGACCACCTTCAAGGGGGACGAGAAGTACCGGGTCATGATGGAGGGCATCTCGGTGTGGCCCTACCTCCGCTACATCGCCGACGCGCTGGCCGCCGAGGGCATCAATACCACCTCCTATGTCTACGGCAACTACACCCACCGCATCTATGACAGCCTGGACGAAATGCTCATCACCTACGCCTCCGTGTGGAACTCCGTCTGCATCGAGCGGGCGGTGGACAACCGCCTGGCCATTGCCAAGCCCAACCACATCGATGGCATCCTGGTCCATACCAACCGCAGCTGCAAGATGTGGAGCGGTATCCAGGCCGAGGTGACCCGCCGGGTGGCGGAGGCCTGCGACGTACCCCTGGCGGTCTATGACGGCGACCAGGCCGATCCCCGCAACTTCTCTGAGGCGCAGTTCGAGACCCGGCTTCAGGGCCTTGTGGAGATCATGGATGCCAACAAAAAGGCGAAGGAGGGTCAGAAGGATGAATAAGACTGAACTGCTGGAAAAATTCCATGAGATTGCCGTATCACCCAGAGCGCAGATGGACCGCTATCTGGCCGAAGGGAAGAAAGTGGTGCTGGCCGCGCCGGTGTATACCCCCGAAGAGCTGGTCCACGCCATGGGCGCGGTCCCCATGGGCGTGTGGGGCGCTGACGTGGAGCTCAACAAGGCCAAGACCTATTTCCCCGCCTTCCTCTGCTCCATCGTGCAGTCCATCGTGGAGCTGGGCATGAACGGCGATTACAAGGGCGCCTCCGCCATCATGGTCCCCCATCTCTGCGACAGCCTCAAGGCCATGGGACAGAACTTCCGCTGCGCCGTCCCGGAGATCCCCTTTATTCCTGTCTGCTATCCCCAGAACCGCAAGCCCGAATATGGCCTGGAGTTCACCATCTCCGCCTACGAGCGGGTGGCCCGGGATCTGTCTGCCGCCACCGGTCTCACCCTGAAGTCCGACGCGCTGGCCGCCTCCATCGCCGTCTACAACGAGCACAACGCCGTCATGCGGGAGCTGTCCGCCGCTCTGGCCATCCACGGTGAGATCACCGCCTGCCAGCGCAGCGACATCTTCAAGAGCGCCTTCTTCATCCGGAAGGAGGAGCACACGGCTCTGGTCCGGCAGCTTCTGAAGGCCCTTCAGGCCGAGCCGGCGGAGCGGACCGGCAAGATCCCCGTCATGATCTCCGGCATTCTGGCGGACAGCCCCAAGTTCAACAAGATTCTGGACGAGAACGGACTGCATATCGTGGTGGACGATTTGGCCAATGAGAGCCGTCAGTACCGCACCGACGCCCCCGTTACCGACGACCCCATGCGGGATCTGGCGGTCAAGTTCCAGAATACCGACAACTGCAGCCTGCTGTACGATCCCAAGAAGGCCCGTGTGAACTACATTGTGGACCTCTGCAAGAAGAACCGGGTCAAGGGTCTCATCATCGCCATCACCAAGTTCTGTGACCCTGAGGAGTTCGACTACCCCCTCATCAAGCGTGCCTGCGACGAAAATAAGATTCCCAATGTTATGGTGGAGGTCGACCGTCAGATGGTAGAATACGGACAGGTGCAGACGACCCTGGACGCGTTCCGTGAAATGATTTCCGAATGACCCTTCCCAACTGGCGCATCTGCTGAGAGACGCATGCGCAAATAAACCTTTTGAAAGGGAGAATAGGGAATGTTGGCAAAGAGAAGGTATAGTAATTTTCAACGCCTCATGAAATGCCATCACAGCTGAGAATGAAAATATAGTCTGTGCGTT
>OGHJ01001361.1_pt1 | contig 26822 bp, 17 predicted proteins | sample 1571351 | NCBI WGS metagenome assembly OGHJ01 (sample SAMEA2582037, study PRJEB24529) | metagenome | biome: Human gut stool | place: China | collected 2011 | reverse complement strand
ATAATCCCACGATATGCGAATATTGGGTAGGGTGCTATGTGCCAGTGGCACATGTCTAGCACGGACCGAAGCGGAGCGGAGACGTGGGAGCGCGTAGCGCGGAGCAATCCGTAGGCATCAAAGTCGGGGGCTTTTGCCCCCGACATCATATAGATTTATGATAAAGGTTCTCTATCCGAAAGTCAATGAAGGAAGTGTGAGGGGATTCTAAAAAAAGAATTAAATCACCCGGAAAATCCAGGCATATCTTGCAAGTTTTCCACGGATGATATATCATAATAGAAACGATTGTCAGGAGAAGCAGAATCCGGACAGGCGTAAACAGAGATTTCCCGAAGGAACGGAAGAACGGCGCGGAAAATCCCTGCTGCAAAATATATGAGAGAAAAGGAAACGAAAAATGAGTGATTCTTACGTAGAATGTCTGGTAAAAGCAAAACAGCCCGCGTGGGCTAAAATCTTAAAAGTATTACTTGTCACCCTGACAGTGTTAAGCTGCCTGGTAATGTTTGTGTTTATCATTTTCCTGCCGGTCGCTCTTGTCGCGGGTGTGGGAGCTTATTTTCTGAATATGTTCACGGATCTGGAGTATGAATATCTCTATCTGGATAAGGAACTGTCTGTGGACAAGATCATGGCAAAGAGTAAGAGAAAGCGTGTAGCTACTTACAGCCTGGACCGCATGGAAGTATTTGCACCGGTCTATTCCTATCATCTGGACAACTTCAAGAACCGTCAGGTGAAGGAGAAGGATTACAGCATCGGCGAGGTACTTCAGCCGGACGGCCGTTATGCTATGTATTATGAAGGTGGCGAGAAGATCATTTTAAGCCCCAACGAGGAACTGGTGAAGGTGCTCAAGAGTGTGGCACCCCGTAAGGTATTCAGTGAATAATAATCAGTGAGTGATTCATGAACAAAAGGATTCTGGTGAATAGAATGCATCGGGATCCTTTTGTAATGATTGTGCGGTAAAGTAACTTGAAATGCCAATTTGGCACCTCAAATGGCAGTGGAACAGAAAATGGTTATGGCGGCAGACGTACATTACCGTATGTATTTACAGAGCAGGGAATATCCATGCTGGCCAGTGTATTGCATAGCGAGGTGGCAATCAATGTAAGCATAGGTATTATGCGTGCATTTGTAGAAATGCGACGGTTTATAGCTAACAATGCACTTCTGTTTGAAAGGATTAGTAACGTTGAGTTAAAACAACTGGAATATCAGAAAAAGACAGATGAAAAACTTGAGCAGATTTTTGAGTACATATCAGATCATGAGGAGTCTGATCAAAAGATATTTTTTGATGGTCAGATATATGATGCGTTCAGTTTACTAATAGGACTAATTCAGAAAGCAGAGACGGAAATTGTTCTGGTAGATGGATATGTGGATGTAGGAACATTAAATATTTTGTCAAAGAAGAAAGAAAATGTGGCGGTGACTGTTTATACACTGCAACGGACAAAATTATCTGAAACAGATGTAGATAACTTTAATGCACAGTATCCTAAACTGGATGTAAAGTACACAAGAGCATTTCATGATCGTTTTTTAATTCTTGATAAAACGAAAGCATATCATGTGGGTGCGTCTTTGAAGGATGCAGGTAAAAAATGCTTTGGAATTAATCTGATTGAAGATGCAGGTATTGTAAGGGATATTTTACAGAGATTAGAATTAGAAACAAAAGAATAGAAAATAATTAGCACTCACCGGTTGACAGTCATAGAAAACTTTGCTAAACTCATGGAAACGTTATAAGCACAGCGAATATTTATTATAAATATAGCTTATATCACTGAAACAAATCATTCACAAATCTTATTAAATGAACACAGGAGGAGAGAAAATGGGACAGATTATTGGTGAAGGCATTACCTTTGATGACGTACTGCTCGTACCGTCTTATTCTCAGGTAGTCCCCAATCAGGTGGATTTGACCACATGGCTGACAAAGAAGATCAAGCTGAACATTCCTATGATGAGCGCAGGAATGGATACCGTTACCGAGCACCGCATGGCGATCGCTATGGCAAGACAGGGTGGTATCGGTATCATTCATAAGAATATGTCTATCGAAGCACAGGCAGAAGAGGTAGATAAGGTAAAGCGTTCCGAGAATGGTGTCATCACCGATCCCTTCTCTCTGTCCCCCGAGCATACATTAGCAGATGCAGATGCGCTGATGGCGAAGTTCCGTATCTCCGGTGTACCTATCACTGAGGGCAGAAAATTAGTCGGCATCATCACCAACCGTGATCTGAAGTTTGAGACCGATTTTACCAAGAAGATCAAAGAGTCCATGACCAGCGAAGGCCTGATCACCGCTCCCGAAGGCATCACCTTGGAAGAGGCGAAGAAGATCCTGGCAAAGGCAAGAAAAGAAAAGCTTCCTATCGTGGACAAGGACTTTAACTTAAAGGGTCTGATCACCATCAAAGATATTGAGAAGACCATCAAATATCCTCTGGCAGCCAAGGATTCCCAGGGCAGACTGCTCTGCGGTGCCGGCGTAGGAATTACCGCTAACGTACTGGATCGTGTGGCAGCTTTGGTAGCAGCCAAGGTTGATGTCATCGTACTGGACTCCGCACATGGTCATTCTCAGAACGTATTGAACTGCCTGAAGATGATCAAGGAAAAATATCCCGATCTGCAGGTGATCGCAGGTAACGTAGCTACCGGCGATGCAACCCGTGCACTGATCGAGGCAGGTGCAGATGCCGTTAAGGTAGGTATCGGACCCGGTTCCATCTGTACTACCCGTGTGGTTGCAGGTATCGGTGTTCCCCAGGTATCCGCTATCATGGACTGTTACAGTGTGGCAAAGGAATACGGTATTCCCATCATCGCAGATGGCGGTATCAAGTATTCCGGAGATATTACCAAGGCAATCGCAGCCGGTGGTAACGTATGTATGATGGGTTCCATGTTCGCAGGATGTGAGGAGAGCCCGGGAGAATACGAGCTGTTCCAGGGCAGAAAGTACAAGGTATACCGTGGCATGGGCTCTATCGCAGCTATGGAGAACGGCAGTAAGGATCGTTACTTCCAGGAGAATGCGAAGAAACTGGTACCCGAAGGTGTCGAGGGCCGTGTAGCTTACAAGGGCAGTGTAGAAGATACCGTATTCCAGTTACTCGGCGGTCTCCGTTCCGGTATGGGCTACTGCGGTGCACAGGATATCGAGACTCTGAAGGAGACCGGCAGATTTGTGAAGATCTCCGCTGCATCCCTGAAGGAGAGCCATCCTCATGATATCCACATCACCAAGGAAGCTCCGAATTACAGCGTGGATGATAAATAAGTTGTAAGAAAATAAAATATAGAACCAGGAGAAACGCACCCTCGTCGGTGCGTTTTCTTTTCGGAAGAAACCCGTTTACAAAACGGGAATCTCGGGTGACTATTGAACGAAAAATTTCCCCTACGGTCGATTCATGACATATTTGGGTCGATTCATGCAAAAAATGGTTCTGCCGAGAGAAAGTGTGGTACGTTATCTTTAAGATAATGGGTATCACTATGCCCGTCGGAAAGAGGTAGAACGCTATGAAAAAACGAGTATTGAGCATGTTACTGGCATTTATTCTCTGCTTCTCCACACTGCCCATGACGGCATTCGCACAGGATGCTGATGTGGTGACAGAACGGGAAGAACAGCAGGAAGCAGACTCTGCGGAAGAGCAGGAAGAACAGCAGGAAGCAGACTCTGCGGAAGAGCAGGGAGAACAGCAGGAAGCAGACTCTGCGGAAGAGCAGGAGGAACAGCAGGAAGCAGACTCTGCGGAAGAGCAGGAGGAACAGCAGGAAGCAGTCCCTGTGGCAGAGCAGAAGGAAGCAGAAGCAGCGGCGGCACCGGGGGAAGAGACTTCGTCCGATAAGAAGAGCACCACTGCGGGCGAAGCCCCCGGTACTGTGGAACCCTCAGCTGAAAGTGTCAGCGATAGTGATGCCGGCACGCAGAACACCGGGGCAGACGATGAGAAGAAGGCAGCAGTGCAGAAGGTGCAGGCACTCATCGATGCTCTGCCGGAGACAGTGACGGAAGAAAATGCGGAAAGAGTCAGCGAGCAGCTGGAAGCTATCGATGAGGCTATGGCGGAACTGACCGAGGAACAGCGTGAAGAGCTGGATATGACACGACTTCATGCCATTTCTGAAGCGTTGAATGCACCGGTGACAGTGGCGGAAGGTGAGCATACTGACCATCCCGTCTGCGGTGATGTGGATTGCCAGGAACATGGCGTCGTTTTGACCGAATGGAAGGCGTTGTCATGTGATGAAGACGGTACACTAACGATAGGCGGCGCCGAGTGGGAACGGTCTGGCACATTCTATCAACTGCCGGCGGGCAACTATTATCTTGAAAAGGATATTTCCCTTCCTTCTACTGATGAGGGGAAGGCGATTTATATTCGAATCAAGGATGATGTGAACCTCTGTCTGAATGGACACAGCATTACAAAGACGGGTAGGGGAAAAACTATTTATTGTTACGGTGATGATGTTTATAACAGACGTACTTTTTCTCTGTGTGACTGCCATAAGGATGGGGAAAATGGTATTACCTGTTCAGATGATAATAACAACTGTACAGGTGTGTATGTCGGCGGTGAATGCAGCTTTAATATGTATGGTGGCACTATCAGCGGTCAAGCTTATGGCGTGGACGGGAACGGCAATTTTAACATGTATGGTGGTAAGATCACCAACAACAAGGATGGAGTGAGGAAAGTAGGCTCTTATGGCCAGGATGGAATCAACAATATCTATGGCGGCGTTATCTGTGAAAACCAGAACAGAGGTGTAGCGGTGTTTAGGAGCGAGGCCTCCAATGTCTGCTTCGGTGCTATCCTCAACATGACTGGCGGTGAGATCAGAGGCAACGGCACCGGCGGTGTATATATGAATCGAGATATTACCTTCAACATGTCTGGCGGCGCTATTACCGGAAACAATGATAGCGGCGTATATACTGATAGTTACGGTACCTTCAATATGACCGGTGGTAAGATCACAGGCAACAGCGCCGACAACGGCGCCGGCGTGTATATGAAAGGTACTTTCAAGATGACCGGCGGAGAGATCACCGGCAATAATATTACCGGGAATAGCGGTGGCAGTGTGTATGTAGACTCGAACAGCACATTCACTGTGTCCGACACGGCGAAGATTCAGGACAACTGGATTGGTGGCACTCTGAAAGATGGTGTGTATGTACAGGACAATGGACAGGCGGCAGGTAATGTCTATTTGACCAGCTACGAAAAAATCACTATCGGTAAGGCAGGTCTGAAAACTGACGCATCCATCGGAGTAACCTATGCAGATACGATTACTACGGATACGGATGTCACTGTTGCTACCGGCGCAGATAACGGCTGGCAATATGGCAATATTACCAGCGATGACCCCAATTACAAAGTCTGGCAAACAGGCAATGACGTGAAGCTGACTGCGACCAAAACTCTACAAGAACATCCCATCTGTGGTGGAACCTGTACCGATGGTAGTCACGGTGCGGAGATGTGGAAGGGTATTTCTACGTTCAGGCAAATTACTTCAGATGGTAACTACTATCTGATGGGCAATGTGGAGCTTATGACAACATGGTATTGCGATTATAATGTAAAACTCTGCTTGAACGGATTCACAATCACTGGTGCATCGGGAAAGGCTGCCATTAATGTTAAAAATGGTAAATCTCTTGACATCACCGACTGCCAGGAATCGATCGGCAAGATTACTCATGCGTCCGGGGGCGGTTGTGTCATCATGGTCAATGGCACACTCACTCTGTGGAATGGTGACATCACCGGGAACAATGCTGTCAGCAATGGTGGAGGCGTGTATGTATCTTCAGGCAGTACCTTTACCATGAATGGTGGCACTATCACCAAGAACGATGCTGGTAGCAGTGGTGGAGGCGTGTATGTATCTTCAGGCAGTACCTTTGCCATGAATGGCGGCACTATCGCCGGGAACAATGCTGGTAGCAGTGGTGGAGGCGTGTATCTATCTTCAGGCAGTACCTTTACCATGAATGGCGGCACTATCACCGGGAACAATGCTGGCAGCAACGGTGGTGGCGTGTGTCTATATTTAGACAGTACCTTTACCATGAATGGCGGCATTATCACCGGAAACAATTCTACCAACAATAGTTATAAAAACATTTACTCCGGCGGCGTGTATGTAAGTTCGAGAGGAAGCTTTATTGTGTCCGGAGAGGTGAATATTACAAATAACTGGAAGAACGGTACGCAAAATGATGCGGGGATATATGAGAAGAATCCTGATAATACTGATAGCAAGGCAGGTAATGTTTATCTGGCTGGAGTCGATGAGCAAGTTGCAACTATCACCATTGGAGCTGGACTGACGGAGAAAGCCAAGATTGGCGTGAGCAAATCTATTGTTAAACTTGATGAGGGTAAAGTATACATAATTGCAACCGGTGCAACTGACGAGAATAAGAAATACAACGAGATCTTTACCTCTGATGTGCCGGATAAATATTTTATTACCTCTGATGGCGAGGGCAACCTGTATCTCAGCATGCATCAGCACAGCTTGACATACGTAGCGGGTGCAGACGGCAAGACCATCACCGCTACCTGTAAAGCAACTGGTTGTCCTAACCGAGGCGACGGCGGCAGTGTGATCATCGAGGCTCCTGATGCGGGTATGCCGACCTACGACGGCAATGCGAAAAAAGCAAAGGTGACTGCGATCGGCGACTGGCTGGGCACGGCGGTGGATGAGATCACTATCAGCTACAAGGATGCGGATGGTAAAGAACTTACCAGCGCCCCCACCGATGCCGGTACCTATACCGCAAGCATCACAGTGGGTGGTAAGACAGCCAGTGTGACTTATGAGATTCAAAAGGCAACTCCCACAACGGAGAATTTTGTCTTTACCGTACCGGGCAGCTTGACATATGACGGCACGGCAAAGACTGCAGGCATCGAGACAGCAACGAACATCACCGGTATGGGCGATGTTACGGTGAAATACTATCAGGGCGAGACAGAAGTGCAGCCCATTAATGCGGGTGACTACAAGGTTAAAATCAGTGTGGCGGACGGCTCGAATTTTAACGCAGCAAGAGACCTGACGGACGAAAAATGGGCGTTTAAGATTAACCGCATTATTACCGAACCGACTGTGGAACTGAACGGTAACACAACTTATACCGGCAAACAGATTACGCCGGATGTTACTGTAACCATCGATGGTAAAACGCTGACTGCGGATACGGACTACACCATTACTTACGGTGATAACGTAAATGCCGGTACGAATGCCGGTTCTGTAACCGTTACGGCAATGGGCAATTATGGATTTACGGATTTTGTAAAGAACTTTACCATTAAGAAGGCGGATCCGGAACTGAGCTTTGAAAAGTCCGCTGTGACAAAGACTTACAGCGACCGCAGTCAACCCTTCACAAATTCGATTACCCGTAAAGGTGACGGTAAAGTCACCTATAGCAGCAAGGACACAACTGTTGCAACGGTGGACGAAAACACCGGCAAAGTTACCATTGTCGGCGTAGGAACAGCTGTCATCACCGCGACAGTCGCTGCAACGGAAAACTATGAGAAAGGTTCGACGAGTTACACACTGACGGTGAATAAGGCACGCCTTGTGGTCAACGGGGTGATTAAAGCCAAAGACAAGACCTATGACGGTACCACGGATGCTGACGTTGAAGTATCATTTGCTGACGAGAACAACGCTTTGCTGTATCTGAAGCCCGATAAGGACTATACCGTAAGAGGCACGTTCAGCAGCCCGAATGCGAGTGACTCTGCGCAAACAGTAAAGGTCGAGATAACACTCATGGGGGATTGCGCGGAGAAATATACACTGGAAAATGACACATATAAGGCTTATGCGTACATCAATGCAAAGCCTATCAGCATTGCAACCGCGCTCACGCAAGAGCGCAGCTACGAGCGGAATAATACCTCCGTAACCATTTTAGGAGTGACCTTCAAAGACAGCACGAACACACTTGTTGCAACGCTGACAAGTTCCGATTATACCGCGACCGGCACGATGGTTAATGCGAATATCGGCAAAGACAAAGAAGTTGCCGTTACAGTGACCCTGCAGGGAAACGCGGCAAAAAATTACAGCCTTGTTTCCAACATGACCACCGAAAAGGTAACGATTACGCAGGCTAATGGCGGTGCACTGGCGGAGGAGAATTTAAAGCAGAAGTTCTCCGACCGGAATCAGAAGACCTTTACACCCGACTACACAGGACTTCCTGTCGGGGAGACATGGACATACAGCATTTCCGGTGCTGTTACTTCGGGTACGGCAGCGGTGGACACGGCTACAATGGATCCTGCTACCGGAGAGATTGCCTACACGCTGACAGATGGTGCGGAAAATGACACCATCCGTTGGAAGGTAACGATTTCCAATCCAAATTATGAAAACTTTACCAAGAATCTGGTACTGACCCTGACGGCGAAAGACCCTCAGGAGACACTGCGCATCACCGGTGACGACACCGTGGGCTATGGACAGAAGCTGCAACTGAGCACGGTCGGCGGCTCCGGCACAGGCAAGATTACTTACAGCGTGGATGCAAGCAGCACAGGCAATGCGACGATTGATGAGAATGGCGTTCTGACTCCGGATAAGGTTGGAAGCGTTGTTATCACAGCAACCAAGGCAGGTGATGTCGATTACAGTGAGATCACCAGTGCACCTTTTGTCATTATGATTACCAAGGCTGCTACAAGCGGTGAACCGAAGTACAATAAGATTACCACAGACGGTAAGACCCTGGCAGACGCAGGACTGACGTTGACAGACAGCACCATCCATCCGGCATCCGGTACCCTGGAGTGGATAAATGATGCAGGCAATGTACTTTCCGGTGACACGGAAGTTGAGGTGAACAAGACTTACAAGTGGCGCTTCACCCCTGCGAATACCAATTATGAGACCCTGACCGGTAGTATCGAACTTTACCATGTGGATGCACCGGCAGTCACTGTACAGCCCAAGAGCGTATCTGTGACAGTAGGAGACACAGCAACGTTTGAAGTCGCTGCAACCGGTACGGCCGTAAGCTATCAGTGGCAGATTGACAGAAATGACGGCAATGGATTTGTAAACATCACCGGAGCTACCGGTGAGACCTACACCACAGGAGTAACGGATAGAGCCTGCAACGGATTTAAGTACCAGTGTGTCCTCAGCAATGCGGCCGGTTCTGTTATCACCGATACCGTAGTATTGACGGTACAGTATCAGATCATTGAAGGCGCGAACGGCTCCTGGAAACAGAATACGGACGGAGGAAGTCTCAGAATCAGAGGAAACGGTGAATTTTCCAAGTTCCAGAATGTAAAGGTAGATGGGAATATCATTGATTCCAAGAACTATACCGCGAGTGAGGGCTCCACGATCATCGAATTACATGCAGATTACCTGAAGACTCTGTCAGAGGGCAGTCACACCTTTGAGATCGTATGGACAGACGGCGCCGCAGGCACCGGCTTTACGGTAGCAAGGAACACTTCCGGCAGCAATAATACCGGCAGCAATAACGATAATAATGACAGTACGGACAACTCAGCTGCCGCAGCTCCCACCGCTGCTGCTACTGCGCAGGAACTGGACAAGGTTCCGGCGACCGGAGATCCCTTCGGTATCTGGCTGACGCTCTTTGCGATATCCCTGATCGGACTCGCTGGAATGCTGGCAAGAAGAAAGAAGAACTAAGTAATACTAAGTAATACAGAAGCCCCACCGCAGGGACAAAACTCTGCGGCGGGGCTCTTTGTGCGTTTTGCGGCACGCGTTTCTCTATTGGAATATAGCTTATAGTGGCTTATAGTGGTAAAGGTAGAAAAAGTAATAAACATGTAGAAAAATGTTAAAAACGCAAAAACATTCATGCAATATAATGTAAAAATAGCATTAAAAACATTTGATTTTTACATGAATTTGGATTATGCTATACTCAGAAGCTTTATGGAGGACGAATGATGTATAGAAAGATTATGGACTTCTTAGAAACGTGGAAAGAAAGTGAACATCGTAAACCCCTTATTTTGCAAGGGGCAAGACAGGTGGGAAAAACCTACTCCATTTTGGAGTTCGGACGAACCCACTATGAGAATGTGGCATATTTCAATTTTGAAACAGATCCTAAATTGAATGAAACTTTTGAAGAAAACATCAGTCCTGATTATCTGATCCCCATTTTGTCTCATATTGCGGGTCAGACCATCGTAAAAGAAAAAACGCTGATTGTATTTGATGAGGTGCAGCTTTGCGAAAGGGCTCTGACTTCTCTGAAATATTTTAACGAGAGCGCTCCGGACTATCATATCATTGTTGCGGGCAGCCTGTTAGGTGTGGCTGTCAACAGAGAAAAGTTCTCATTCCCTGTGGGCAAGGTGGATATGAAAACCCTGTATCCCATGGATATGGAGGAATTTATGATCGCTATGGGTGAAGGAGATCTTGTGCAGCAGATCAAAAGGTGCTTTGCAACAGATCAGCCGATGCCGGCGGCACTCCACGATGCGGCTATGCAGCTTTACCGGCAGTATCTTGTGGTAGGCGGGATGCCGGAGTGTGTGATGCAGTTTGCCCAGACAAGGGACTATATCCTGATCCGCCATATACAGGATACCATTCTTGCAAGTTATCTCAACGACATGAGTAAGTATAATAATCTGAATGAAATCAAGAAGACCAGGCTAGCCTATGACAATATTACCGTTCAGCTTTCGAAGAAAAATACGCGTTTTCAGTATAAGCTGATGAAAAAAGGAGGGCGGGCGTCTGAATTTGAGAATGCCATAGAATGGCTCTGTCTGTCCGGAATCGTATCACAGGTCTATAAGGTAGAGCAGATTAAAAAGCCTTTGGAAAATTATCGTGATATTGACGCTTTCAAGATATATGTTTCGGATTTGGGGCTGCTTTGTGCCAAGAAGGATCTGGCTGCCAATGATATTCTGTATATGGTTGAGGAATTGAACGATTTTAAGGGCGGTATGACGGAAAATTACGTCAATGTACAGCTCTCCATCAATGGTTACAATACTTACTATTGGGAGTCTGAGCGTGGTGCGGAGATAGATTTTGTTATTCAGCGTGACGGGCAGCTGATCCCGATTGAAGTGAAATCTGCCGACAATACCAGAGCAAAGAGCTTAAAGGTCTACATGGATACCTATAAGCCTGCATATGCCATCAAACTCTCTGCAAAAAACTTCGCATTTGAAGATAACAAAAAGATAGTACCGCTCTATGCAACGTTTTGCATCTGAATACGACAGGTGAAGTAAAAATAATTTTTATTCTGTTCTTTTGGCGGATAGTGTTTTCTGGGGGTGCACCCCGTCCTCTACGGTCGATTCATGACATATTTGGGTCGATTCATAGTATTTGCAATAATTGACAAAATGAACTAAATTTTTCAAGCAATTTAATAAATATAGCAAAAAATGTAAAATAATAGCTTGTATCAATTTCGGGATGCATGGTAGAATATAAATATTCGAGAAAGAATTTCTGGATATTTTACAGAGAAACAGGGGAGCAAAAAAGTGGCTGAGATTGCATTACGTGAATTGATAGACGAAAAGCGCCTGCAGCATCTGCAGAACGAGTTCTGCAAAGTGACGGGAGTGATGGCTGTCTGCGTGGACAAGGAAGGCAGAGCCATAACAGAGCCCTACATCGATAAGTCTCTGATACGACCGGATGGGGAAGATCCGATCTTAGGGGAGTATCGAAGAAAAGCGGCGCAGGCGTTAGACAGAGTACAGGAAGGATCCCTTGAAGAACAGGCGGTGGAAGAGCTGCCGGATGGTGGACATGTGGCAGCAGTTGCCGTCAGAGTGGAGAACACCATCATTCTATACTGGCAGGTATATGATCTGAAGAAGATTGACACCATATCTTTTTACCAGATCCTGGATCTGCTGCGGGATACCAGTGCGGATATTTACAGAGACCGTATGTCCTGCTTCAGCGCGGAAGCCGAGAGCAGAAGGAGCAGATATGCGGAGGAAGAGATGAGTCGCAATCTCCATACGATAGAGGCGACTACGGAGATCGTTCAGCTCTTAGACAGTGATGAACAGATCGAACTGACCATGAACCGATGGCTGAAGATCCTGGCACAGCACATTCAGGTAGACAGTGCAGAGATTTTTCAGCTGCAGGCAGACACGGATACGATGAATGTAGCCGTAGAATGGCTGGCCCCGGGACAGATCTCTTATTTTGACAAGACCAGCGGGATTTCCGTGAATTCTTTTCTCCATACAGAGAAGCCACTGGTGGTATCTACGGACAGCATGGGTAAGACGGACTCTGAGGAAATTGAAAAGATAGGCATGAAAGCCGTGATGATTTTTCCTATCCTGAAGCAGGAGAGCGGCAATATGATGCTGTCTCTGAACCATAGGCGGCAGGCACATGTTTGGAGCATGCCGGAGATCAAGTTCACCTCGGACGCGGTGAAGATCTTACAGAGTATTCTGACCAGGCGGATCCAGAAAAATTCCCTGGCAGGTTCCTATGCGGCACTGGAAGAGATTCTGGACAACGTGGGCTGTGCCATCTACGTGACGGATCAGAACACGGGCAGGATGCTGTTCGCCAACCAGATATTGAAGAATACGTTTGCCAAGGAACTGATGGACCATAATTTTGATGCTCTGTTACAGTCCAGCGTCCGCAAGGACAAGAACCGTACCGTGAGTGTTGTGTACCATGCCGAGAAGGAGACCTGGTATGATCTGCTGTGCAAGGAGATCGCCTGGGTAGACGGTAAAAAAGCCAACCTGTACTCCTTGTATGACATTACGGATAAAAAGCTGTACCAGCGCCGGATCGAGCAGCAGGCGTACACAGATTTCCTGACGGGACTGTACAACCGTATGTGCTGTGAAAGGGATCTGGCGAGACAGATCGATCAGGCGAAGAAGACCGGCGGAACCGGTGCTCTGCTGTACCTGGATCTGGATGATTTCAAGCATATTAATGATGGACTTGGTCACCAGTACGGTGATGTGCTGTTGAAATCCATCTCCCATGCATTAAAACGGATCAACGGTATTGAGAACACCTGCTACCGTATGGGTGGCGATGAATTCGTCATTGTGATCCCTCCGGAGAGCTATCCCCGGTTTGAAGATATTGTGGAAGATATTAAGAAGATCTTCAGCAAGCCCTGGTTTTTGAAGGATGCAGATTATTACTGTACCATGAGTATGGGTATCGTCACCTTCCCGGATGCCGGAGATTCCGTGACGGATCTGATCAAAAAAGCGGATATTGCCATGTATGAGGCGAAAAAGACCGGTAAAAACCGTGTAGAAACGTATCGGGAAGGCAATGATTCTGTATCGGGACGCCGTCTGGACATGGAGAAGAACATGCGTGATGCCACGGTGGAGGGTTACCGGGAGTTCGAGGTCTATTACCAGCCTATCATCGATATTCAGGGAGGAAAGGATGTCTGCGCCGGTGCGGAGGCGCTGATCCGCTGGAACAGCGCGAAGCTGGGATTTATATCACCGGCGGAATTTATTCCCCTGGCAGAGTATCTGGGACTGATCAATCCCATTGGCAATTATGTGCTGACGGAGGCCTGCACCCGCTGCAAGCACTGGAACGATATCGGATATCCGGATTATAAAGTAAATGTCAACCTCTCTGTGGTTCAGCTCCTGCAGCCGGATATCGTGGAGACGATAGAAAAGGCATTACAGGACACCGGTCTGTCTCCGAAGAATCTGACATTGGAGGTAACCGAGAGCCTCGCCATCAACGATATGGAGCGTATGAAGGAGATCCTGAACCGGATCAAGGCACTGGGCGTCTCTCTGGCACTGGATGATTTTGGAACCGGTTACTCTTCCCTGAACCATATCCGTGAGATCCCCATCGATGTCATCAAGGTGGATCAGAGCTTCGTCAAGGATCTGGCGGGGGATGCTTACTCCCAGTCCTTTATCAAGATGGTGGCAGAGCTGGCGCAGACCATCGGTGTCAGTATCTGCGTGGAAGGTATCGAGACCCCGGAGCAGTTCAAAGTACTGCAGGGCATGAAGGTCAAATACATTCAGGGATACTATTTTGACCGTCCTTTGGAGCGCCATGCTTTTGAGGCAAAATATGTGAAGTAACAGTTCAGCCATAGAATAGCAAATGCGACGATCGGGTGCTTGCACACGGGGCAGGACTGTTACGGAAGCAACAAAATTATCAAAATCCCTCTTGTCAAGTATCGGGCAACCATGCTACTATTGATATAGCTACACGACTGGCGGAACGCAGCCTGCTGCAGTGGAGATACCCACAGGGAGTGTAGAATAGTGAAAGCCGACCGCCTGGGCACCGTCTATTTTTGGTGCTTAGGCGGTTTCTTATTTTAAAGGATAAACGGAGGAAGACTATGTTACAACTGGAACAGGAACTGAAAAGCAATGCTTATCCCGGCAGAGGTATCGTGATCGGCCGTTCTGCGAACGGGAAATATGCCGTAACGGCTTATTTTATTATGGGAAGAAGTGCCAACAGCCGCAATCGTGTATTCGTGACAGAGGGAGAGGGAATCCGCACCCAGGCTTTCGACCCTTCTAAGCTAGAAGACCCCAGTCTGATCATCTATGCGCCGGTACGTGTCCTGGGCAACAAGACCATTGTGACCAACGGTGATCAGACCGATACCATCTACGAGGGAATGGACAAACAGTTAACCTTTGAACAGTCCCTGCGCAGCAGAGAATTCGAGCCGGATGGCCCGAACTACACACCGAGAATCTCCGGTATCATGCACATTGAGAATGGCAGGTACAATTACGCTATGTCCATTTTGAAGAGTGACAACGGCAACCCCGATTCCTGCCTGCGTTTTACTTATGCTTACGAGAATCCGCTTCCCGGAGAGGGACGTTTCATTCATACTTATATGCATGACGGTAATCCGCTGCCCAGCTTCCAGGGGGAACCGAAGTTAGTGGAGATCCCCGATGACATGGATGCTTTCACCGATATGCTGTGGAACAGCTTAAATGAGGACAACAAGGTATCCCTGTTCGTTCGCTTCATTGATATCGAGACCGGTAAATACGAGACTAAGATTGTGAACAAGAATGTGTAAGGTTCTGAATAGTGAATATCGTAGAATAGGAGAAAAATAAGATGAACGAGATTCAGTTAAAATACGGATGTAACCCGAACCAGAAGCCTTCCAGGATCTTCATGGAAGACGGCAGTGATCTGCCTGTTACCGTACTGAACGGCAGACCCGGATATATCAATTTCCTGGATGCTTTCAATGGCTGGCAGCTGGTAAAAGAGCTGAAGGAAGCTACGGGACTTCCCGCAGCCACTTCTTTTAAGCATGTATCCCCCGCCGGTGCTGCGGTAGGACTTCCCTTGAGCGATACTCTGGCGAAGATCTACTGGGTGGATGATCTGGGAGAGCTGTCTCCTTTGGCATGTGCTTATGCAAGAGCACGTGGCGCAGACAGAATGTCCTCCTTCGGTGACTTTATCGCATTGTCCGATGTCTGTGATGCAGATACCGCCCGTCTGATCAAGCGAGAGGTATCCGACGGTGTCATCGCTCCCGGCTATACCGATGAGGCACTGGAGCTGTTAAAGCAGAAGAAAAAGGGTGCTTACAACATCATCCAGATCGATCCTTCCTACCAGCCCGCTCCCATCGAGCACAAGCAGGTATACGGCATCACCTTTGAGCAGGGACGTAACGAACTGGATATCAACGGTGATCTGCTGTCCAATATCGTGACGGTGAACAAGGAGATCCCGGAGAGTGCTCTGATCGATATGAAGATCGCACTGATCACCTTAAAATATACCCAGTCCAATTCCGTATGCTATGTCAAGGACGGTCAGGCTATCGGCATCGGTGCAGGCCAGCAGTCCCGTATCCACTGTACCAGACTGGCCGGCAGCAAGGCAGACAACTGGTTCTTGCGTCAGTCTCCCCAGGTACTGGGTCTGCAGTTCGTAGACAGCTTAGGCAGAGCCAACCGTGACAATGCCATTGATGTCTACATGGGCGATGAGTACATGGATGTGCTGGCAGACGGCACCTGGGAAGGCATCTTCAAGGTAAAACCTCCCGTATTTACCAGAGAGGAAAAGAGAGCATGGCTTGACAAAATGCAGAATGTGACTCTGGGAAGCGATGCGTTCTTCCCCTTCTCCGATAACATCGAGAGAGCACATAAGAGCGGCGTAAAATACATCGCACAGCCCGGTGGATCCGTGCGTGATGCAGATGTGATCGCATGCTGCGATAAATACGATATGGTGATGGCGTTTACAGGCATCCGTCTGTTCCACCACTAAGACAGATATTTGCGGGCAGGACTGTAACAGGACCTGCCTGTATTTCATTTTTATGTGGGTAGCGATCCTGAGTTTCGCTGAATAGAATAAGAGAGATGGCCTGGGTAAAGTTACCGGGAGCATTACAACGAGGAAGATGAGGAAGGCATAGTTATGGACAGACGAGGGGAAGAGAAAAGCAGAGAAATGATGCTGGATGAACTATTGGGATATGACCGTGTGACGATCCAGTGCCATGATAATCCGGATGCAGATGCGATAGCGTCCGGGTTTGGATTGTATTGCTTTTTCCGTGATCAGGGAAAAGATGTGAGGCTTTTGTATTCCGGGAAAAACAGAGTGAGAAAGGCCAACCTGACGCTGATGGTGGAGAAGCTGGGAATTCCGCTGAAATATCTGGCGCATCCCGGGGAGGAGCCGGTGGATGGACTTCTGATCACCGTGGACTGTCAGTTCGGTGCCGGCAATGTGACGAAGATCCGGGCAGAGGAGATCGCAGTGATCGATCATCATCCGCTGGAGGTGATCTGTACGGAGAAAATGCGATTACAACCTAATCTGGGCAGCTGTGCGACTCTGGTATGGACCATGCTTCGGGAGATGCATTATCCGGTGGAGAAAAATAAAGATCTGGGGACCGCTTTGTATTATGGGCTGTTCATGGATACCAATCAGTTCTCGGAGCTGTCCAATCCGGTGGATATGGATATGCGCGAGAGCCTGAACTTTGACAAGAATCTGGTATCCCTGTTCCGCAATTCCAATATTTCCCTGAAGGAGCTGGAGATCGCCGGAGTGGCACTGCTACGCTGCAATTACAATGACGATTATCAGTTCGCCGTGATCCATTCCCAGCCCTGTGACCCTAATGTGCTGGGACTGATCAGTGATTTCCTGCTCCAGGTGGCAGGAGTGAATACCTGCGTGGTCTATAATGAGGACAGCGGCGGATATAAATTCTCCGTCAGAAGCTGTATCAAGGAGGTCAATGCCAGTGAACTGTCGGATTACCTATCGGATGGGATCGGCTCCGGCGGTGGTCATGTGGAAAAGGCTGGCGGCTACATCAGCATGAAGCTGTATGAAGAGAAATATCCGACACTTCATTCCGAGGCTTATTTCAATAACCGGATGACACAGTATTTTGACAATTTTGAGATCGTATATGCGAAAGATCGCGTTTTCCCTGTAAAAGAAGGTAAAAAATACCGCAGACGGAAAGAGCTGATCGCCTGCCTGAAGGCAGCGGATCTGGCAGAGCTTGGAAAGGTGGTATCCATACGTACCGAGGACGGCACTATGGATATTGACACCAGACAGGATAAGTATTTCACGCTGGAGCGTACCGGGGAGCTGCATCCGGTTCCGGCCGGGAGATTTCACCGGATCCTGGAACTGTGCGAGCTGCCGCTGCCGGAGGAATATTGCAGCCATATGGGATATATCCCGAGAGTCAAGGACGGCAGGGATGGAAGTAATCATCTGCTGACGGAATATGTCCATATGGGTATGCCTGCGGATGCTTTCTGTATCTATGCCCTCGAGCTGAAGCGGGGAGTAAAGATATTCCCCATCTGGGATGAGGATACTTATATGACGGGCAGGGCCGGAGATTATCTGGTGGCCAGTGAGGATGATCTGCACAATATGTTCATAGAGCCTGCGCAGAATCTTCTGAATTATTTTGAAGAGATGGCATAAGAATCACAAAAAAAGGTTTATAAAATTTTCCTTGTGTGGTAAGATTAAGGTTACGAAAACAGTATTAAGTAAACGAAAGGCAAGGATATTACCATGAGCGAACTGGAAAAAGAAATCGTAGATTCCGCAGAAGTGAAGGAGTCTAAGAATTTTATAGAGCAGATCATCGACAAGGATCTGGCGGAGGGTGTATACGATACCGTACATACCCGTTTCCCTCCCGAACCCAACGGATATCTTCATATCGGACATGCCAAGAGTATTCTCTTAAACTACGGCCTGTCCCAGAAGTACAACGGTAAATTCAACCTGCGTTTTGATGACACCAATCCCACCAAGGAGAAGGCAGAGTTCGTAGAATCCATCAAAGCAGATGTAAAGTGGCTGGGCGCAGACTGGGAAGACAGACTTTTCTTCGCATCCAACTATTTTGACCAGATGTATGAAGCAGCAGTAAAGCTGATCAAAAAGGGAAAGGCTTATGTATCCGACTTAAGTGCAGAGCAGATCCGTGAGTATAGAGGAAGCCTGACCGAGCCCGGCAAGGAGGATCCCGGCAGTGCAAGAAGCGTTGAAGAGAATCTGGCACTGTTCGAGGATATGAAGGCAGGCAGATACGAGGACGGAACCAAGGTACTGCGTGCCCGCATCGATATGGCATCTCCCAATATCAACATGCGTGATCCCGTTATCTACCGTGTGGCACATATGTCTCACCAGAATACCGGCGACAAGTGGTGCATCTATCCGATGTATGACTTCGCACATCCCATTGAGGATGCCATTGAGGGTGTGACCCATTCGATCTGTACACTGGAGTTCGAGGATCACAGACCTTTATATGACTGGGTGGTAAGAGAACTGGAATACCCTCATCCTCCCAAGCAGATCGAGTTCGCCAAGCTGTACCTGACCAATGTGGTCACCGGTAAGCGTTATATCAAGAAGCTGGTAGAGCAGGGCATCGTGGACGGCTGGGACGATCCAAGACTGGTATCTATCGCAGCACTGCGCAGAAGAGGTTTCACACCGGAATCTATCAAGAGGTTCGTAGAGCTGTGCGGTATCTCCAAGGCACAGTCCTCCGCAGACTATGCAATGTTAGAGTACTGTATACGTGAGGATCTGAAGGCAAAGGCACCCCGCATGATGGCAATCTTAGATCCTGTGAAGCTTGTCATTGACAACTATCCCGAAGGACAGACCGAGATGCTGCCCGTAGTCAATAATCCGGAGAACGAGGAGCTTGGCAGCCGTGAGGTTCCTTTCGGCAGGGAATTATATATTGAGAGAGAGGACTTCATGGAAGAGCCTCCCAAGAAGTATTTCCGTATGTTCCCCGGCAACGAAGTGCGCCTGATGAACGCATATTTTGTAAAGTGCACCGGCTGTGTCAAGGATGAAAGCGGTAAGGTTGTGGAAGTACATTGTACTTACGATCCGGAGAGCCGCGGCGGTAACAGCCCGGACGGTCGCAAGGTTAAGGGAACCATCCACTGGGTAAGCGCAGCGGAATCTGTGAAAGCAGAGGTTCGTCTGTATGAGAATATCATCGATGAGGAGAAGGGCGTATACAACGAGGACGGAAGTCTGAATCTGAACCCTAATTCTCTGACCACACTGACAGAGTGCCGCTTAGAGCCGGCATTTGCAAAGGCACAGGCATATGACCGGTTCCAGTTCGTAAGACAGGGCTTCTTCTGTGTGGATTATAAGGACACCAAGCCCGGAGAACTGGTATTTAACCGTATCGTATCTCTGAAGAGTTCTTACGTACTGCCTAAGTAAGCTTGGAAAGGAAGAGACAAAAGAATGTCAGATAAATTGTTCGGACTGTCCGGTCTGGGACTGGACAACCTGGAAGATATAGAGATTTTTGGACAAGAGAAAAAGGAAGAAAAAGCAGCGGCAGAGGCACCTAAGATAGAAGAAAAGGACCTGATCTACGACAAGAATTTCACCTGCCCGGTATGCGGAGAAGATTTTCCCGCCAAGATCATGAAGACCGGCAAGGCGAGACTTTTAGGCACGGATCAGGATCTTCGTGCAAAATACGAAGGAATCGATGCGGTAAAATATGATGTGATCCTGTGTCCCCATTGTGGATATGCGGCGTTGAACAGATATTTTAACAACATTACCAAGGTACATGCCAAACTGATCAAAGAGAATATCAGCAGCAAAGTACAGCTGCACACCTATGATGACGATATCTATACCTATGAAGAGGCGATCGAACGCTATAAGCTGTGCCTCGTAAATGCGGTGGTAAAACGTGCCCATGCCAGCGAGAAGGCTTATATCTGCTTAAAGAGCGGATGGCTCATGAGAGGATATCAGGAATATCTGGAAGAATCCGGAGATACGGATATGGCGCGTCTGCGTGAATTGAAAAACATGGAAGAGACCTATCTGAAGAATGCTTATACCGGCTTCACGGAAGCACTTCAGACTGAAGGATTTCCCATGTGCGGTATGGATGAAATTACGGTGGAGTTCCTGATCGGAGTATTAGCCACCAGATTTCAGAAATACGATGTGGCAAGTCGTATGGTGGCTTCGATCCTCACATCTCCATCGGCCAATGCCCGTACCAAGGACAAGGCAAGAGAGCTTAAGGATCAGATTCTGGAGGAACTGAAGAGTCAGAAAAAGTAGGACAACATTATGTATGATATGACGATCCGGCTGCGTACAGACAGTGACAAATGTCTGTACCAGCAGATATATGAGCATATACGACAGGAAATCAGGGAAGGGAAGCTTCTGGCAGGAGAGAGGCTTCCCTCCACGCGTTCTCTGGCAGAATATCTGCAGGTGGCGAGAAGTACGGTGGACTATGCCTATGACCAGCTGTTAAGCGAGGGATATATTGAGGCAAAACCTTATAAGGGATACTTTGTCTGCCGGCTGGAGGGGATTTTTACCATGGAACAGCAGGAGATGACAGAGCCGGAGGTGGTCAGACCTGACAGTCAAGAGGACGGGACACAGGTGCAGGTCGACTTTTCCCCTTATGGAATCGATATGACCGGTTTCCCCTTCGGAGTGTGGAAACGGATCACGAAAAATATCCTGAATGATAGTAACAGTGAGCTGTTTGCCCAGGGAGAGCCCCAGGGAGATTATGACCTGCGAATGACCATCAGCCGGTATCTGCATTCTTCCCGTGGTGTGAACTGCCGCCCGGAACAGATCATTGTGGGAGCCGGGAACGATTATCTGTTACTGTTATTAGAGAAAATACTGGGGAGACATGTGGGGATCGCCATGGAGAACCCTACGTATAAGAGAGCTTACCGGATCTTTCAGTCTTTTGCCTATCGTATTTATACGGTGGATATGGACGATAAAGGCATGCGGGCGGACAAGCTTTTTAGTCTTCCGGTCCGGGCAGCCTATGTGATGCCGTCCCATCAGTATCCTACCGGTGCGGTCATGACCATCGGCAGAAGAGCAGAGCTGTTACGCTGGGCGGAAAAGGAACCGGACCGCTATCTGATCGAGGATGATTACGACAGCGAATTCCGCTACCGTGGGAAACCGATCCCTTCCCTGCAATCCTCGGACAAACGGGGCAAGGTGATCTACATTGGTACCTTTTCCAAAGCGATCGCACCGGCGATCCGTGTCAGCTATATGGTGCTTCCGGAGAGTCTGTTAGAGGTCTACCGCAGGGATTGTTCTTTCTATTCCTGCACAGTGTCGAGAATTGACCAGCGGATCTTAAATGAATTTATCCGGGACGGCTATTTTGAACGGCACCTGAACAAGATGCGGATGCACTATCGTGCCAAGCACGATCTGCTGCTTGCAGAGTTAGAGCCGTTTAAAAAGGCTTTTACAATCTCCGGGGAAGATGCGGGACTGCATCTTCTGCTGACGGCGAGAGGAGCTGTCACAGAAGCACAGCTATTGTCAGCCGCGACGGAAGCGGGGGTAAAAGTCTATGGCATGTCGGAAAATATGGTGGAGACCGATGCCACAAAGGCAACCATACTGTTGGGATTCGGAAGTGTGAGCGAGCCGGAAATGAAAGAAGGTCTTCACAGACTGCAAAAAGCATGGCTGTAAGACCTTCTTAATAGGGATCCTTATGGATTCTTATTCTTCACTGATGGGAGGTTCTGCGTCCTCGGCATCTTCCTCGTCGAAGAACTCTTCTACGTTTTCCACGGTCTCATCCTCTTCCCCGGACAGATCAGCTGCCTGCTCGGAGAGGGGAGTGAAATCGGATGCATCAGTGTCAGCATCTGTGGTATCTGCCTTCTCGGGTGCAGCAGCATCTGGAGCCTGTGCGGCAGTATTCAGAGGAACATAATTGCGGGAGAATTCATTGCTCTCCTCGAGATCCTCATGGAAATCATCGTAATCATCATCTGCTTCGGAAGATTCCTTCAGCTTGGAATCCTTCTGTTGCATATAGTAGTAAGCAGCTGCGGCTGCGGTACCTACTGCTGCGGTGAACAGCAGAAATTTGCCAAATTTTTTAGCCATAGGGTTGCTCCTTCCATGTTGTAGTGTATGTAGCGGTTCGACTTCATATACATTTGTCCATACAGTTATATGATAAACCTTATTGACCAAAATGAAAAGGGATATGTTGCGTTATGAATGAGAAATTTTTTGATCTAAAAAAGGAAAAACAGGACCGGATGATCAATGCAGCATTGAAAGCATTTGCTCTTAGCGGCTATCGGCATGCCAGCACCGATGATATTGTGAGGGAGGCGGCTATCAGCAAGGGCTTGTTATTCCATTATTTCGAAAGCAAACTGGGAGTATATGCATTTGTCTATGATTACAGCGTCCGTTACCTGCTGTTGGAGCTGTCTACGGCGGTGGATGCGAAGGAGACGGACCTGTTTGCTCTGATGCAGCAGGTGGAATGCGGGAAAATGCATGCTATGTGCGGTTATCCTTATCTGCAGCCTTTTCTGAACCGGGCGCAGACGGAAAATGTCAGTGAAGCATTGCTGGCGGTAGAAGAGAGAAAACAGCAGCTGGAAGATTATCTGGAGTCTGTTTTCGCAAGAGCGGATCTGGGTAAATATGCTTCCGCAGAGGATGCCGTGAAACTTCGTAAAATGCTGGAACTGACCATTAAGGGACTGATGAACGAGAGGATTTTAGAGGATGCTTTTCAGCCGGAGATGTTGTATGAAGAGATCACAGAGTATCTGAACTTAAGCAGAAGGCTGGCGGAACGTTCCACACAGCCCTCTGACGAAGCGTTTTCAGAAAAATAGCATCCTATTTGCATCATAATTTTGAAGAAAATGATAACTATTTAGACATCTTATAGGTGGGATCAGCGGGATATCCGCCTTTTAATTTCTGCATGCCGCGCTGGATGGCATCTTTGGAGTTCTTCCAGTCGGCGTCCTTATTTCGGTAATCGAATTTTTCCACCAGCCAGGATACATCCTCAGAGATCCGCTGCATATTCGCTTCCATGACGGGCAGGAGGCCGTCGTAGAATTCCTGCTTTTCCCTATCGGAGAGCTTGCGGTCGGCGGCTTCACAGAGGTCTCCGAAGTGAGGCAGGCAGAAGCCTTTTCCGTTTATGATCTTATTCCGGAAACTTTCGTCATTTTTCCACAGATAGAAAAAGGTGTCCAGGTATCTTTCATAAGTATCCTTGTACTGGGAACAGATATAGCAGGAGTCCTCTTTTGCGCGGATCCACATACCGATGGTATTTTCACTGCCCTCGGCTTTTTTGAATTTTCCCAGAAGAGAACTTTTTCCGGGACGGAAGGAAGCAAATTCCTGCTGCATTTCCCGGATCATACGCTGGTAGTGCGTTTTCAGGATCCAGGCGTTGCCGAGAGTATTGCCGTAGTCGAACATCTTCTGAAAATGATAGCGGCAGAATCCGGCCTTGTCGGTCTGTTCTCTAATATCCGCTTCCATATAGGAGGAGCCGGAGCCTAAGACGAAATCCAACAGATCCTGCTCGATACTTCTGTGGATGAAGCAGAAAGGACATTCGTCCTGTGCGTTGACGGCATCGTTTAAGGGGATGGTATATAACTGTTCTTTCATAGGAAATATCCTTTCTCGATCGTTGTTATATCCATTGTATACGAAGCCGGAAAAAATTGCAAAAAGATTAAGCAGTTGTAAAATATTGTCATTTAAAATTAAGAATTGTTTAGTTGTAATACCCTGTGTTTCAAGCTACTATGATATAAAGAACAGAATTAGTAATAGAAAACAGAAAGATGTGATTTATTTTGATATTCAGCAGTATTGAATTTCTGCTGTGGTTCCTGCCGGTTTTTCTGATCGTCTATGGAATCACACCTTCTAAATACAGAAACCTGACGCTGCTTGTGGGAAGCATTGTTTTTTATGCCATGGGAGATGCAGGAAATCTTGCACCTTTGATGATTTCCGTCTTATGTAATTATTTTATCGGGCTGCATCTGGCAAAACGCAGCCCCAGGACGTTATGGCGCAAGAGGCTGTTGTTCGTGACAGCATTGAGTATTAACATTGGCATTCTGATCTGGTTTAAGTGCCGGGGAGGTTCTGCGGGACTTCCTCTGGGGATCAGTTTTTATACCTTTCAGATATTGTCTTATCTGATCGATGTATATCGCGGAGATGCAGATAGGGAGTATTCTTTTTTAAAATTTGCAACTTATGTGGTCATGTTTCCGAAGCTGATCTCCGGCCCTATTACCCGTTATGGTGAGGTGAAAGACAGCCTGTACAACAGGACTTTTACTATGCAGAGACTGGAGGACGGCATGAAGCTGTTCGTCTTAGGACTGGCAGCCAAAGTGCTGTTGGCCGACCGCGTAGGGATCCTGTGGCATGAAGTACAGGTAACCGGATTCGAGAGTATCTCCACTCCGCTGGCATGGCTGGCAGCCATTGCTTATTCCATGGAGATATATTTTGATTTCTGGGGATATTCGTTGATGGCAATGGGGCTTGGCAGAATGCTGGGAATCGAACTGTCCAGAAATTTCCACAGACCTTATATGGCCAGGGGGGTCAGGGATTTTTACCGCAGATGGCATATGACACTGGGGCAATGGTTCTGCCGGTATGTCTATATTCCGCTGGGAGGCAGCAGACGAGGGGAACTTTGCACGATTTTTAATCTGTTGGTGGTATGGATGCTGACAGCTTTCTGGCATGGCGCCGGCTGGAACTTTTTCTGCTGGGGCGGATTGCTCTGGATCTGTATTGTATTGGAACGGCAGCTGGGAAGATTAAAATTCGTACATAAAATGAAAGTACTGCCGCACATTTATCTGTGGCTGATCATTCCCGTAAGCTGGATGTGTTTTGCCATTACGGATCTGTCACAGCTGCAGGTCTATCTGGATAAAATGATGTGGCTGGTACCGGGGATCAGCGGCGGCTATGAGGATGCGTGGAAAGCATTGTCTACCTATGGTGGGCTGTTAGTCGTATCCGGGCTGGCATGTACGCCGGCAATCGAGAAGTTGTACGATTACGGCAAGGATAAGATCCTGATGAAAATATTGCTGGCAGCGGTATTCTGGTATTGCGTCTGGAGACTTATATTAGAGGGAAATAACCCATTTATGTACTTTAGTTTTTAGAAAATCTGGATAGGATAGGAAATATGTTACAGAAACTACGACAATGGATAAGAAAATTATCCTTTCCCATCAGTCTGCTGCTTATGGGAGTCCTGTTTTTTACATGGACGGACAACTGGCAGGTGTATACGGATCCCCTTCGGGAATTGTATAACAGGGGTGTGCAGCTGGCAGGCGGTGCCCGGATGGGTCATACATCGGAACCTGGACAACAGGACGGAACCGTATCGGGGGATACGGTCCCGGAAGGCACAGAAGATCCCACAGGGGAAAGTCGGACACCGGCAGTCGGAGAGACATCGGCAGATACGCAGACAGAGACAATGACAACGGAGGAATCACAACCGACAGAGCCTTCGGAAGAACTGCCGAAAGAAGTGGTCTACCATACGGTGGATGACAGCTATTTTGATGATGCTGTATTTATCGGGGATTCCCGGACAGTGGGAATGTATGAATACGGTGGACTGGAAGAGACCTCCACATTTTATGCCTCTACCGGACTTACGATTTATAAGATGTTCGATTCGAAAATAGTAGCGGTGCCGGGGCAGAAGAAAAAGATCACGGTGGAAGAGGCACTATCTGAGAAACAGTTTGCCAAGATCTATCTGATGATCGGTATTAACGAGATGGGAACCGGTACGGTGGAATCTTTCATGAAGGCTTACAGGGAGGCAGTACAGCATTTGCAACAGCTGCAGCCCGATGCGGTGATCTACCTGCAGGCGATCATGAAGGTGACCACGGAGCGCTCCGGGCAGGGAGACTATATTACCAATGAGGGCATCGAAGCCAGGAATGAAGAAATCGCGAAGCTTGCGGATGATGAGAAGATATTTTACCTGGATGTGAATCCGCTGATCTGCGATGAGACCGGGGGAATGGTGGCATCCTATACTTATGACGGAGTGCACCTGAAGGCCCAGTATATTCCCATCTGGCTGGACTTTTTGAAAGAACATGCAGTGGAATAAATTTTTTCTTGACTGTGGAACGATGAAAAGCTATCATGTAACTAATAAGGTCACATAGGTGTGGGCAGGTAGAGGACTATCTGCCTATCTCTATGCGGCAAATATTACAAGTCACATGTCTATGACACAGGAGGAGAAAAATGAGCGAGAAGACTACACTCGGCGA
>OGHJ01001350.1_pt1 | contig 26970 bp, 24 predicted proteins | sample 1571351 | NCBI WGS metagenome assembly OGHJ01 (sample SAMEA2582037, study PRJEB24529) | metagenome | biome: Human gut stool | place: China | collected 2011 | reverse complement strand
AGAGGCACAGCGGCTCGGAAAATATGAATTCGATATTCCCTTTTCCAGACAGCAGCTTGCGGATTACCTCGCGGTGGAGCGCAGCGGACTTTCTCTGGAGCTTGGGAAAATGCGGGATGAGGGTCTGCTGGATTTTCATAAAAACCATTTCGTTTTGAAGGTATAACGCCAATAAAAAAGCAGAAACTCCTTTTTCGCAGGAGCTTCTGCTTTTTGTTTGCTTATTTCATTCCGTTTTCAGCGAAGCGGTGGAACAGCGCCGCAATCTCGGCACGCGTAGCAGTGCCCTTCGGATAAAGGAGATTGCTGTCGCCCTTTACAAGGCCGGTATTCACCGCCCACGCCATAGCGCCCATCGCATAATCGGAAATGCTCTCGTAATCGTCGAACTCCCGAATTGCCATGCCGCCCTGTGTGGTATCATAGCCCTTATACTGCGCGTAGCGATAGAAAATCGCCGCAAGCTGTTCACGGGTAATCGGATCATTCGGGGCAAAGCTGCTGTTGCCGTAGCCGCCCATAATGCCGTTTTGCTGTGCCCATGTCACCGCATCATAAAACCATGCCGTACCGGAGCCACGCACAACATCGGTAAAGCTGTTTTCTCCCTCGACAGCAGGGCTGCCCTCCATGCGGTAGAAAATTACCGCAATCTGCGCACGGGTGGTGTTCGCATAGGGCGCAAAGGCTGCCGCATCCATGCCGGACATCAGTCCCTTTTCGTAGCTAAACAAAACATCCCGATAAAACCAATCGCCTGCATTGACATCCGCAAAGGGATTCTTCACTGCATCCGGCTCGTTCGGCTCTCTCTTTTTCCAGTCTGCATAAACCGTTTTGCTGCCGCTCAGCTTGATTTCCGTAATTCTCTGCGTCAAAGCCGCATCGGCATACCAGCCGCCGAAGTCATAGCCGTCACGCATCGGGGTATAGGCGGAAAGGTCAAGCGTTTTGCCGCGAGCGGCGCGGATTGCCTGCATGCTGTCGCCGCCGTTGGTTTCAAAGGTCAGCGTGTAGTAGGTCGTGCCGCCGCCACCGCCGCCGCTGCCGCCGCTGCTTGCATTCCTTTCAAAGATTGCCTTTACGGTTACATTATCCGCCGGCATGGTAAATTTGTTGTCCTCGATTTCCACATCGCCGGAAATAACCTTCCACTCCTTAAAATGATAGCCGCTCTTTGGCATAGCAGTCAGACTTACTTCCGCGCCCATCTTTGCAGAAGCAGGGTCAGCCGATGCAGTGCCGTTTCCATCATTTTCCACCGTCACGTTGTATATATTCGCTTTCCACTTCGCTGTAAGCCTCATGGTATATTTGGCTCTATCCGTTTCAAAATCCCATTCTGTATTTTCGCCGTTGTTATCGTAATACCAGCCCTCAAACGTATGCCCCTCTTTGGTTGGCTTGGGAATCGGAGCTATAAGTTTTGCTCCATTCTTACTCCAAACCACCTCCTGCCTGCTGCTATTACCTCCATTGTTCGGGTCAAAGGTAATGACAAGCTTACCGCTCAGGGACTTCGCTCGGCTGAAATCGCCGCCTAAAATCGCCCCTAAGTTGTTCGTGACACTGCCCGTAAATACGCCGCCGGCAATAGTGCCCGCTTCGCTATTGATTACTGCACCGGAAAACTCAGTACTGCCGGCAGCCCCCTCGGTGCCTGCGATTACCGCATATCTACTATCAACAGCATTTTTCACTTCACCGAAAATCTCACCGCCGTCAGCATTTAATCTGCTATTATTGGCTACGTTTGTATAGATTCTTGCAGCGCCGCTTATGGTAAATACAGTCGCTGTGTTAGCATCGTTGTACACATGACTTTCGTCAGTCTTGTCCTCTTTACCAATCGTGCCGCCGCGCATGGTGAACTCCCTGCGGTTAAGCACCCCACCGGTCGAACTGTCGTCCTTTATGGAAGTGCAGCCTTTGATTGTACCACTCTCCATAATAAATGCGCCTACATTAAAAACGCCGCCACCCCGAGAGGGCACAAATCCTGACGTATCAGCCGTACACGAAAGGATAGCACCGTTACGCAGGGTAAATACACCGTTTCCATTTGTATCGCCGCCGTTAATATACACACCGCCGCCCATTCGTGCAGTACAGCTGCGAATCTCAGAGCCATTATCCATCGTGAATTTGCATGCCGGATCAACCGCTACACCGCCACCATTATCGCTCGCCGTACAGCCGATAATTCTGCTGTCTGTCATGGTAAATTCGCTGAAACCACCTGTTTGGTCGTTATTGTCAAGATACACACCACCACCATACCTTGCCTGACAGCCGACAATGCTGCCCCCGGTCATATGCAGCTTTCCATCGGGCGCGACATACACGCCGCCGCCGTTTTGTGCCTTGCCGCCGGTGATAATGCCGCCCTTGACGGTTTTGCTGCTGGTACTGCTATCATCGACCAGTACCCACAAACCGTCGGTGTTCTGGGCAAATTTATGCGCTTTGTTTGTGTCACTGTCCGCAATCGTCAGTTCGCCGCCTTGCTCCACCTTGATTACACTGCCTTCACCCGTCATTCGCAGCACAAAGCCATTCAAATCCAATGTCACAGCGCGTTTGACCGTCAGTGTAGTATCGATAATAATGTCTGCGGTCAATTTGACAGTATCCTTCGTACTGTCTCCCAGTGCGGAAGTCAAATCCGCCGCCGTGGAAACCTCCGCCTCTCCGCTTCTGCTTGACAGGGTAGTCATTTCCTCCTCCTGCTCCGTTTCTGCCGCCGATATTGCTCTTCCGAATAGTTTGAAAAAAATTGGAGAGCAGGCGTTTTATGGATGCGCAAGTTTAACGTCCAGCATAACTTTCGGTAATAAATTAGAAATTGTTGATAAGTATGCTTTTAGTAAATCGGGTATTGCCGGTGCATTAGTATTTCCTACTTCATTAAAGAAAATAGGTACTTTTGCATTTGCAGAATGTCCGAATATTACAGGAATCACATTACCAGAGGGAAATGCAACAATTGAATATGCAGCGTTCTATAAGGATCAGAATGTGGAAAAAGTGATGATTCCGTTTTCTGAGATTAATTTTGATAACTTAGAAAATGGGGATTTCTACTTTGAAATGTTTGAAACCGGTAAGTTGCATACAATTATAGTTGGGACTGCGCCAGAGGGAGTTTCATTTAGTACAATGTTTTCTGGTTCAATGAGTAACTTGAAAACGTTGGTAATCGGGATGGGCGTTTCCCAAATATCTGATTGGGCAATATCAAGCCAGATTGAAAATGGATTATATCCATCAACAATTACCATTGGTGAAGGAAACACAAATTATACAAACAAGGCTACAAAATACACTGTGACGAATGGGGCAATTTCTCGGGGCGAAGAAAAAAATATGCTGTCTTTGGAAACTCCCGATGGGCAGGCTTGTCCTGAAATTACCTATATGAGTTCCGATGAAAACATCATTTCTATAGATACGAATGGCAAAATGAAAGCAGTTGGTGCTGTTGGTCAGACAGCAACTGTTTTGGCAAAATATGACGGAACAACTTTTGCTCAAATTAATATGACGATTGGTGCAACAGTAGTTAATGATGACGCATATTGTGTAAATCCTATCGTAGGTGATGTTACATATACAGGAGAAGGATTGAAACCTGCTATTGAAGTTTATAAGAATGGCACAAAGATTGAAGATACAACGGAATATACTGTTGACTATGCAAACAACACTAATGTAGGTGTAGCTACAGCTACAGTAAAGGTTGGAGAGACTGAAATTGGTACTGCAAACTTTAATATCGTAAGGGCAACACCGACAATCACAATCAGCCCTTCTGTAACTGCACAGCGCGGTGCAGGCACAGTTACCTTGACAGCTACAAAGCCTGAGAAAGCAACAGGAGCTGTTACAGTGAAATGTGATAACGGTATTACTGTATATGAAAAAAAGGACGGTGTATATACTGCTGCACTTCCCAATGCAACAAGAACATACACCTTCACAGCATCCTACGCAGGGGATAGCAATTATAACGCTGTGGAAAATGTTACCTGCACGGTTGATGTAACGAGAAAGAAATCCTCTTCTTCTTCCTCTGACACCTCCGCCCCGACCTACGGCGTAAGCACAGGTAAGACGGAAAACGGCGAAATCTCCGTTACCCCCGCGAAGGCAGAAGCCGGCGAAACAGTGACCATCAAGGCAACCCCCGACAGCGGTTATCAGCTGGACAAGATGACGGTAAAGGACAAAAACAACAGCACCGTGAAGCTGAAAAAGGTGGACGAGAACGAATACACATTTACCATGCCCGTCGGCAAGGTTTCCGTGGATGCGACATTCGTGCAGAAGGATGCGGCAGATGACAGCAACGCGGCTGAAGCAGGCAAGACCATTAAGCTGCAAATCGGCAGCCGTATCGTTAACGTGGATAACGAAGCAGTGATTTACGATGCTGCACCCGTCATCCGCAATGACAGAACTCTGGTGCCTATCAGAATTATCACCGAGGCTCTGGGCGGCAAGGTGGATTGGAACGGCGCGACCAAAGAGGTTACGCTCTCCATCAACGATAAGGAAATCAAGATGACTATCGGCAAGACGCTTGAAAAATATGGCGTTGCACCTGTTATCATCGACGGACGTACCTTCGTACCCGTGCGCTTCGTGGCGGACGAGCTTGGCGCAAACGTCGCTTGGGACGATGCAACCAAAACAGTGACAATCAAAACCGCTCGATAAGGCAATTCGGCGTTCATCAGAAATGGTGAACGCCATTTTTTTGTCCCGTTTGCGAAAAAGTATTTGACAACAGGGGGTGTTTTTGGTATACTAACTATTGCAGTAGGCGTTTTGTGGAGATGTACTCAAGAGGCTGAAGAGGTGCCCCTGCTAAGGGTATAGGTCATTAACGTGGCGCGAGGGTTCAAATCCCTCCATCTCCGTAGAAAAGAGACTATCGAAGGATAGTCTTTTTTATTTTGCAAAATTGAACCCCTTTTTTTGTGGCGCAATGCAAATCATATTAATAGGAAGCTTTTTGGCGTTTCGATTCCCCGAAACGTCTTTTTTTATACCTTGAGACTCCCTGAGACTTGGCATCTGCTATTCTCCATGACAGAAAGGAGGAGAGCAAAATGTATGTTACAGGGGACACGATTATCCGCTTTGCGACCGTTCTGGGAGCATTAGGCACGCTTGGAGCCCTGCTTTACCGCAGTTTTCGCTGGATGGAGCAGCAGAAGGCGCAGCAGGCGGAAATCGAGAACATCAAAAAGGAGCAGTGCGTTATATGCTACGGGCTTTTGGCAACACTGGACGGGCTCAAGCAGCTTGGCGCAAACGGCAATGTCAGTGATGCCTATCAGAGACTGGAAAAGCATCTGAATCAATCGGCGCATGAATGAAAGGGGGAAATGGAATGAAGGAAATTTGGAAAGAAGCTGTCGGAAATCTGCTGACGGTGAAAAGTATTGTAACATTGGTGCTGACGCTGGTATTTTCCGTTCTGGCAGTCACAAGCCGTATTGACGGCGGGCAATTTCTGAATATTTTTTCGATTGTGATTGCATTTTATTTCGGCACACAGCACAGGAAAAGCATGACGCAGGAAGTGGCACAGGAAAAGGGGGATGCGGAATGACGGGGAATGAATTGGTTGCATTTGCGAGAGGAAAGATTGGCACGCCTTATGTTTATGGCATGAAGGGCGAGGTGCTGACACAAAAGACGTATGACCGGCTGAGAATCCTCTTTGGGCCTCTGGTCTGGGAGAGCGACGCGGCGAAAATCGGGCAGGTTTGTGTAGATTGCAGTGGTCTGATTTCGTGGGGGACAGGCATCCTCCGCAATTCGCAGGGCTATCATGACACAGCGGATGCGATATTCCCCATCGCAACCATCGGGCAGGCACCCATTGGGGCGGCGGTCTGGCGCAAGGGGCATATCGGCATTTACATCGGCGGCGGAAAATACATCGCGGCGGACGGCAGTGCCTACGGCGTGCGAATCGGCGCTGTTGCGGGCAGCGGCTTTACACATTGGTTCCGCTTGAAGGACATTGCCTATGAAAGAAAGGAGGACGAAATGGTTACAAAGGAAACGATTTTTTATAATGATAAGGCGTATACCGTCAGCCTCATCCGCAAGGACGGCGTAACATACCTGAAGACCAGAGATATTGCGGAGATTTTAGGCTTAGCGGTCGGCAACAGGGGAAAGGCACCGGTCTTGGCAGACAAGCCTACTGTATAAATAAAACAACTTCATATCAGAATTTTATCCCTTTCAGATGAAAGGGATTTTTTGTTTAATTGAATAAAAATATAACAGTACGATTTTTTGTTTTTCCTGTGCGAAGGAAACAAAGAGCAGGAAAATTTTTCATCTGATATTGTTCAGTTTTCATTTTTGCCAATAAAAGCGTATTTTACTTTACCCAAAAAAGAGAAAATGAACTATTTTTCAGTCTATTTTCCTCTTTTTCACAGGATGCGGTTGGACATTTTTTCGCATCGTTCAAAAAAATGTACGAAAAACTATACAAAAATACCTGAGTTTGTAGAAAATTTCACAGTACCCCTTGCCTTTCTCCGGAAAAGTGGTATACTGATACTGTATTCGGGTAGGGATTTTCAGGAATTCATTGTGCGATTGGATACACGCTGAACTTTTTTTCAGGATGTGGGTTGCGCGTATCGGCAGAATGAACCGAAGATCCTCCGAGAAGAGTACGCAGTTCTTCAAATACAAAATATCTATATCAAAAGGAGAAGTGAAAAACATGAGAATTTCCGACAGAGTGCAGGCAATGCAGAACTCCCCTATTAGAAAATTTAACCCTATGGCTGACGCAGCTGAAGCAGCAGGCGTTAAGATTTATCACCTGAACATCGGTCAGCCCGATATCGAAACACCTTCCGTATTCTGGGAAGCAGTTAAAGGCTTTGACCAGAAGGTACTGGCTTACGCTGGTTCTTGGGGTCTGCCCGAACTGCAGGACGCTATCGTTGATTACTTCAAGAGATTCGACATGAATCTGGAAAGAAACGATGTTCTGATCACAGCAGGTGGTTCCGAAGCGCTGACACTGACATTCCTGTCCATCATCAACCCCGGTGATGAAGTTATCGTAGCTGAACCCTACTACACAAACTACCTGACATTCATTCAGGCTGCTGACGGTGTTGTAAAACCCGTTACAACATACGCTGAAGAAGGCTACAAATATGCAATCAAGGAAAGACTGGAAGCAGTTGTTACAGATAAAACAAAAATGATTTCCATCGTTAACCCCGGTAACCCTACAGGCTGCATCCTGTCCAGAGAAGACATGAGAGTAATCGCTGACTTCGCGAAAGAACATGATCTGTGGATCCTGGCTGACGAAGTTTACAGAGAATTCGCTTACGACGGCAGAGAAATGACATCCTTCGGTCAGCTGGCTGACATCGAAGACAGAGTTATCATCATCGACTCCGTTTCCAAGAGATTCTCCGCTTGCGGCGCTCGTATCGGCTGCATGGTTTGCAAAAACAAAGAATTCATGGCACAGGTATTCAAGATTGCTATGGGCCGTCTGTGTGTTCCTACACTGGACATGGTTGGCGCAACAGCAATGTACAAACTGCCTGCTGACTTCTTCAATAGCGTAAGAGCAGAATATGAACACAGAAGAGACGTTGCTTATGATGCACTGATGAAGATCCCCGGCGTTGTTTGCCAGAAACCCGGCGGCGCTTTCTACATCACATGCAAACTGCCTGTTGAAAATACAGAAGATCTGCTGCTGTTCCTGCTGAACGAATTCAGAGAAAACAATGAAACAGTTATGTACGCTCCCGCTGAAGGCTTCTACGCAACACCCGGTCTGGGCAGAGACGAACTGCGTATCGCTTACATCCTGAAAGCTGAAGATATGGCTAGAGGTATTGAACTGCTGGGCAAAGGTATTGAAGCATACAAAGCAAAAGGCGGCAAATAATTCAAGCTACATAAATTGAGTTAAGCATTGGCTTTGCACATGTTAGGGCACTCCGTTTGGAGTGCCCTTTCTCTATGCCAAAAAGCAACGAAACAAATCTGTTATATCCGTTACAAATGCTTAACAGATTTACAACAGATTTATGACAAATTGCACGATTTCTTTCTTTTTTTCGGTGCTTGTGGTATGATGAGAAAAATGAGTTATGGGGTTTTTAGGAATTTTAAGGAGGTTTTTTAAATGGAGGAAAACAAAGAATTGACAAGAGCGGAGCTTGTGGAGCAGGATGCAAAGGAATGCTTCAAGCAGGGTCTGAACTGTTCGGAATGTGTGATGACGGCATTTCTGAATCATTTTGACACAGGGCTGCCCAAGGAGGTTGTAAAGCTCGCGACCGGCTTCGGCGGCGGCATGGGGCATACAAAAAATACCTGCGGCGCGATTACGGGCGCGGTTATGGCGCTGAGTGCCATTGTGGGCAGAGAAAATCCTGCGGCAAAGGAAACAGTAGGCGAACGAATTACCGAATTGCAGCAAGGCATTTATCCCATTGTTGGCAAAATGGTAAATGAAATCAAGGATGAATACGGCACGCTGATCTGCTCTGAGCTTTCTAATCCCTTCGGTGATTTCGCATGCAAGGAAAGAAAGAAAAACTGCATGACTATGATTATGCACTGCGCAAATCTGGCGGCGAAATATGCAGAAGAAGTGCAGAAATAAAAAGCAATGATAACGTAATATAAAAGGAATATTGTAATAACGAACATAAGATTTGGTGATTGAGATGAAAAAAGTATTTTTGGGGCTTCTGGCGGCACTGATGCTTACCGTGCCTGCCTTTGCCCATCCGTTGATTACGGTTTATGTAGATGGAGAACAGTTAAGCTTCGACCAGCCGCCCATCATTCAGGATGACCGCACACTGGTACCCATGCGGAAAATCTTCGAGGCACTGGATGCACAGGTAATCTGGGATGAAGCAGACCAGACGGTTATGGCAATGCACAATGAGGATATCATTATGCTGCAGATTGGCGAAGCAGGTCTGTATAAAAACGGCGAATTGGTTTATACCATGTCTGTCCCTGCGCAGATTATCAATGACCGCACACTGGTGCCTCTGCGCGCCGTTGCGGAAAGCCTTGGCGCATCCGTTGCGTGGGATGGCGTGAAATATGTCATTGATATCCATTCGGACGGCACCTCCAAAAAGCCTACGGGCAGTGAGCAGCAAGCACCGCAGGTTGGCGGCTATACGTCCTCTGTCCTTGCGGCGGACGGCACAGAGGTGCTGCATGTGGAGCTGAAATGTGACGAGGTTGCGGGGCAGGCGGCAGTCAATACTGCCATGGCACAGGCTACCTTCAACGAAGGCAAAGCCTTTTTGCAGACCTATAAGGCACAGGCGCTGCAGGCATACGCCAATGATCCCAACGGCTTCCAGCCCTATTACTGCGTGGGTGCGTATAACGTGACACGCAGCACAAACGGCTATGCTTCCTTCTTGGGAACGGTTTCCTCCTACGCAGGCGGCACAGAGCAGGCGCAGTATACCTCTCATACCTATGCCATGAGCAGTGGCAGGGAGTGCGCCTTGAGCGAGCTGGTTTCCGATAGTCAGGCGGATTTGCAGGCACTCTGGAAGGCATCCTTTACAGCGCTGATTGAAGCGGACGAGGATGCGTTCTATAGTGACGCAGAAAGCAGATTGGCAAGAAGTCTGAATCAGGTGCAGTTCTACCTGACAGATAGCGGCATTGTTTTCTATCTCTCCCCCGGCATCATTGCCCCTGCGGCAACGGGTGCGGTGTCCTTTGAAATTGCATATCAGATTTAAGAAGAAGGCATATTTAAAGAGAAGGCATAAAATAGGCTTTTTTACGAAAAATAGAGAAACAAAAGAGAAAAGGAGGGAGTGCGGATGTGTACCGCAGTGAGCTATCATACCAAAGACCATTATTTCGGCAGAAATCTGGATTTTGAGTGTTCCTATGGGGAGAGCGTGACAATTACCCCCAGACGCTTTTTGTTCTGCCTTCCCGAAGGGGCGGAATTTCGGACAAAGTATGCCATGATTGGCATGGCGCACGTTGCCGAGGGAACGCCGTTATATTATGATGTGGTCAACGAAAAGGGGCTTGCCATGGCAGGCCTGCTGTTCGCGGGCAATGCAGTCTATCAGAAGCGGCAGGAGGGGAAGGACAACATTCCCTCGTGGGCGCTGCTGCCTTGGATTTTGGGGCAATGCGAAACCGTAGCAGAGGCAAGGGTGCTTTTGGAGCGGATTGCAGTGACAGATGAGCCGTTCAGCGAGGCCTTACAGCCCAGCCCGATGCACTGGATGCTTGCGGATGCGGCGCAATGCCTTGTGATAGAACAAATGGCAGACGGACTGCATCTTTATGATAACCCGATTGGCGTTTTGGCGAATAATCCGCCCTTTCCCTTTCACAGAGAAAATATCAGGCAATATCTGAATGTTACCGCAGAGCCGGCGCAGGATCGCTTCAGCGGACAGGAGTTGCTTTCCCCTTTCAGCCGTGGCATGGGTGGGTTTGGACTGCCGGGCGACCTTAGCTCTGCCTCTCGGTTTGTGCGGGCTGCCTTTGTGAAATTAAACTCTCGTTCCGCAGAGGGAGAAAAAGAGAGTGTCAGCCAGTTTTTCCATATTCTCGGCGCAGTGGAGCAGCAGAGAGGATGCTGCTATCTGGGCGAGGGAAAATATGAGATTACCATATACAGCTCCTGCTGCAATCTGGAGAAGGGGATTTACTATTACAAGACCTATGATAATCACAGCATTACGGCAGTGGAGCTGCACAAGGAAAATCTGGACGGAGAGGAATTGATTTATTATCCCTTGGCTTAAGCCGTTTCTCTCCTTTACGATACAATGCAAAAAGGAGGATATTATGGAACTGATATTGGCTTCGGCCTCACCGCGCAGAAAGGAATTACTGGAAAAAATCGGGCTGCCCTTTACGGTACAGCCTGCCAAAGGCGAGGAACGCATCACGCAGAAAAGCCCTGCGGCGGTTGTTATGGAATTATCCCGACAGAAGGCAGAGGAAATCGCAGCAGCGCAGACAGGGGATTGCATTATCATCGGGGCGGATACGGTGGTTGCTAAGGGCGAGAAAATCATGGGCAAGCCGAAGGACGCGGCGGATGCAAAGCAGATGCTCAGAAGCATTGCCGATGACTGCCATCAGGTCTATACGGGTGTCACGCTTATCCGCACGGGTGCGCATCCCCAAAGCGTCACCTTTCAGGAAAAAACAGACGTATGCCTCTATCCGATTTCCGATGCGGAGGCGGATGCCTATATTGCAAGCGGCGACCCGATGGATAAGGCGGGTGCGTATGGCATACAGGGCGATTTCGCGATTTATGTGAAGCGCATTGCAGGAGATTACTATAATGTGGTGGGTCTGCCGATTGGCAGAGTCTATCAGGAATTGAAGCGGATGCTTTTTGTCAAAAAATGAACGGTTTTTCACTTTTTTTTATGAAAAATGAAAGATTTGTCAGTCTTGTTGTTGACAGACAATAAAAAATAGTTTGTTTAATGATGAAAATTTGTGCATTTATTTGGTTGACACTAAAATATATTTTAGTTATACTTGTAGACGTTAAAAGTAATAGCTTCCATATATACAATTTACTTACCTTCCCCCCCTGAAGTACCGTTCAGGGGGATTTTTTTGCCTGCGGCTAAGTCAAAAACAGGTTTTTGACTTGTTGGACAGAAGAATAAACTGACAAGTTCCGTCAGCATAAATGCTTAGAAACTTGCAGTTTTCCTCGAGTGGGCAAAGCCCGCTCTGCGGATTCCATTCGGGACACCGAAACGGTTTCCCGAACCCTTCCGCTTTTATGTTGGCAATTTATTGGCAATTTAAGTATAATTGTACCTTCTTTAGTGTAGTCATTTTCCGGAAAAAGTAAAGTAAAATTATTTTAAGTTTTTTTGAAATTTTTGTGAAAAGCGACAGGCGCTTTCCCCGTAATTTCCCTAATTGAGAAAAGAAGTATTTGCCATTTTAAAAAAATATGCTATAATCAAGGAAATAAAGCAAAAAGCTGGGGGTGCTGATGCAGCTGAGAGGATGAAATGCCAACCCTTTGAACTTGATGTGGTTAATGCCAACGGAGGGAAGCGAAACAAGGAAAGCAAACAGACCTTTTCCCGATGGGAGAAGGTCTTTTCTATTGCGGAGGAAAGGAAAAAGAAAGGAAGAAGAACATGAGCTTGACAGACAGATTATATGCAGTGGCAAAGCCTATCTGGGACGGGTACCTGGAACAGCCCTTTGTAAAGGAACTGGGCGAAGGGACACTGCGCGAGGACAGATTCCGTTTTTATATGGTGCAGGATTATCGTTATCTTTTGCAGTATGCGAAGGTATTTGCGATGGGCGTGGTGAAAACAGAGGACGAGGCACTGATGACACGCTTCTCCTATATGGTGCATGATACCTTGGATGGCGAAATGAATATCCATAAGGCGTATATGTCCCGTCTGGGGATTACGGAGCAGGAGGTAGCAACCACGAAATCCACACTGACGAATCAGTCCTACACCTCCTATATGCTGGATGAGGCATATAAGGGCGGCCCTCTGGAAATTCTGGTGGCGGTGCTTTCCTGTGCATGGAGCTATCAGATGATTGGGGAGCACCATCAGCATGTACCGGGGGCATTGGATCATCCTTTGTACGGCGAATGGGTGCGCAGCTATTGCAGCAAGGAATACTGCGAAACCACACAGGAAATCATTGATCTGGTAAACGAACTGGGGAAGGATATTTCTGCGGAAAGAGAAGCGCATCTGAAGGAGATTTTTGAAAACTGCAGCCGCTATGAGGCAATGTTCTGGGATATGGCTTATGAGGAAATCCCTGAATAAAAAGGGCTCTGCAAGAGAAGCTTTGCAGACAGAAGGAATGGTGTACAGATGATGTTGGAATTTAAAAATGTTTCCTTCCGCTATGCGGTGGACGAGTTCCCCATGATGGAGAACCTCTCCTTTTCCGTAGAGGAGGGGGATTTCGTTTCGATCATCGGGGCGAGCGGCTGTGGCAAAAGCACGATTTTCCGTTTAATCAACGGATTGGAGCAGCTGCAGAAGGGCGAGATTCTGGTGAACGGGAGACCCATCCGCGAGCAGAAGCAATACAGTGCCTTTATGCCGCAGAAGGATTTGCTCTTTCCTTGGCGCACGATTGAGAAAAATATCTGTTTGCCGATGGAGCTGGCAGGTGTGCCTGCGGCGGAACAGGCGAAGCGGTGCAGGGATGTGCTGACGCAGGTGGGGCTTCTGGAATATATGAAAAAATACCCGAAGGATTTATCGGGCGGCATGAAGCAGAGGGTTTCCTTTGCGCGCACGCTGCTTTCGGGGGCGGATATGCTCCTGCTGGATGAGCCGTTTTCCGCACTGGACTACCTGACGAGGGTGGAAATGCAGGAATGGCTGCTGGAGCAATGGGAGCATTACCATAAGACGATTCTTTTTATCACGCATGACGTAGAGGAGGCGGTGTTCCTGTCGAAGAAGATTTTTGTGATACAGGACAGACCGTTTTCTTCGATGGAGATGGTAGAGGTGCCTCTGCCTGCCCATCGGGACAGAAATGATCTGAAAAAGCCCGAAATCGTCGATTTGAAGGAACGGCTGATTGGGAAGCTGAGAAGGAGTGTGCGCTTATGAAACGAAACATTTCTTCTTTGATACTGGTATTTATCCTCTTGCTTTTCTGGCAGGGGGCGGCAATGGGCATCAATGCGGCGTATATCCTGCCCTCGCCCACGCAGATTCTGGTACGGCTGTGGGAGCTGAGAGAGCCGCTGCTTCTGGTGCATCTGCCGGCAACGATGGGCGTTACTGCACTGGGGCTTTGCATTTCCGTGGTGCTGGGGCTTTTGCTTGCGATTTCGATGGACTGGAATCCGAGACTGGAAAAAACGCTTTACCCTGTTATCATTGCATCCCAGACGATTCCCACAACGGCCCTTGCGCCGCTGTTTATCCTCTGGTTTGGCTACGGCATCTGGAGTAAGGTGCTTGTGACAATTCTGATGACGTTTTTCCCGATTGCGATTACCGTTTTTGACGGTCTGAAGGGGACGAAGCGGGAAATGGAGGAGTTGCTTTTTACCTACGGTGCAACAAAAAAGGATATTTTTTTAAAGCTGAAGCTGCCGACGGCTCTGCCGCATTTCTTTTCCGCAATTAAGATGTCTGTGCCGATGAGCGTAATCGGGGCGGCAATCGCGGAATGGCTTGGGGCGCAGAAGGGGCTTGGCTATTTCAGCAAACGAATGATGACACAGCTGGACGGTGCAGGGGTTTTTGCGCCTGTGGTATTGCTGTCCGTTGTGGCAATGGTGGCAGTTGGCATCATTACCCTGATAGAAAAGAAAATCATCACATGGAGAAAAGAGCTGTAACGGCTCGCGGAACGAAGGGAGAAGGTAAGCTATGAAAAAGAAACTGATGGCACTTGGCATGGCGGCGGTGCTGGCATTCGGTGCGGCAGGCTGCGGCGGCGGAACCGATGCAAAAACGGATGATACGGCTCTGGAGGATTTTAACATTGTTCTGGACTGGTATCCCAATGCGATTCACTCCTTCCTGTATGTAGCACAGGAGAAGGGCTATTTTGCGGACGAGGGGCTGAATCTGGTTATCAACTTCCCTGCCAACACGAATGACGGCATTTCCATGCCGGCGGCAGGCAAGGCGGATATCGGGATTTACTATTTGCAGGATGCAATCCAGACGGCAGTGGAGGAGAATGTTCCCATTGTTTCTGTCGGTGCAGTGACACAAAGCTCTCTGAATGTTGTGATTTCCCTTGCAAAAAGCGGCATCAAGGGTGCGGAGGATCTGGCAGGCAAGAAAATCGGTTATAGTGGTACGGCTCTTTCCGAGGCACAGATTGCATCTATGCTGAAAAACGTAGGGCTGTCTGCGGATGACTGCCAGTTTGTAGATGTCGGCTTTGACCTTTTGACAGCAACCACAACCGGACAGGTGGATGCAACCACAGGCAACATGGTAAACCACGAGGTACCGCAGCTGGAGGAGGAAGGCTTTGATATCAACTATTTCTACCCCACCGATTACGGCGTTCCCCAGAGCTATGAGCTGGTATTTTTGGCAGGGAAGGATGCAGTGGATAAAAACCCCGAAAAAATCGAGAAATTCCTGCGTGCCTGCCGCAAGGGCTTTGACTTCATGAAGGAAAACCCTGAGGAAGCATTGCAGATTCTGCTTGACCACCAGAATGAGGAAAACTTCCCGCTTTCCAAAACAGTGGAAACAAAGAGCATGGAGATTCTACTGCCCGTAATGGAAACAGAGGATGCGAAGTTCCTGTCTCAGGATGTTTCCGTATGGCAGAATAATGCGGATTGGATGTATGAAAATGGGATTCTGAAGGAAAAGGCGGATGTTTCCTTCCTGGTTAAAAATTTACTGGATGAATAAATAAAGGCAATCAAAAAGCCCCCTATCCTAAGATAGGGGGTTTTGTTGTATGTCTGATTTCGACTTAGAATTATACATTGAAGCGGAACAGCACTACATCGCCGTCCTTCATGACGTATTCTTTGCCTTCGGAGCGGACTAAGCCCTGCTCCTTTGCGGCATTATAGGAGCCCAGACGCATGAGGTCATCATAATGCACAACCTCTGCGCGGATGAAGCCGCGTTCAAAATCGGAATGGATTTTGCCTGCCGCCTGCGGTGCCTTTGTGCCCTTGGTGATGGTCCACGCGCGGGATTCCTGCGGCCCTGCGGTCAGATAGCTGATTAAGCCCAGAAGCTTATAGCTTGCGGCAATCAGGCGATCCAGACCACTGGTTTCCACGCCCAGCTCGGCAAGGAATTCCTTTTTGTCCGCTTCGTCCAAATCGGAGATTTCCTCCTCGATTTTTGCGCACAGCACGAATACCTCGTTATGCTCTGCGGCGGCATATTCTCTGACTCTGCCGACAAATTCGTTGGATGCACCGTCATCCGCCAAGTCATCCTCTGTGACGTTTGCGGCATACAGCACGGGCTTTGCGGTCAGAAGTGTCAGGGTCTGCACGAATTCATAATCCTCGGGGGCATCAAATTCCACGCTTCTTGCGGACTTGCCTGCCTCCAGCGCTTCCTTCAGCTTCAAGAGAATATCCAGTTCTCTTTGCAGAGATTTATCCTGCTTTGCGAGCTTTACGGTTTTGGAAATGCGGCGTTCCAGAATTTCGATATCGGAGAAAATCAATTCCAGATTGATGGTTTCAATATCACGGATGGGGTCGATGGAGCCGTCCACATGGACAACGTTTGTGTCCTCAAAGCAGCGGACAACATGACAGATAGCATCCACCTCGCGGATATGGCTGAGGAATTTATTGCCAAGGCCCTCGCCCTTGGATGCACCGCGTACCAGACCTGCAATATCGACAAATTCGATTACCGCGGGTGTTGTTTTTGCGGAATCATACATTTCTGTCAGCCTTGCCAGACGTTCATCGGGGACGGGAACCACACCCACGTTGGGGTCGATGGTGCAGAAGGGGTAATTGGCTGCCTCTGCCTTGCCCAGTGTCATAGAATTAAATAAGGTGCTTTTGCCCACGTTGGGCAGACCTACGATACCTAATTTCATTTGTACTCATTCTCCTTCAATTTTCCTTGATTTTCAAGGGGTTTCAGCGTTTGGCGTCTTGGCTGTTACACCATTTTTACACCATTTCCGCATTTGGCTTTATTGGATTTTATCAGACTACACCATTTTGCTGAAATTGCTTGATGGCATAATCCAGCGATTCGGCAGTCACATGAACATACCGATCCATTGTTGTTTTGATGCTGGCATGACCCAGCAACTTTTGCAGCACCTTCGGCTGCATACCGCTTTCAATCGCTCTCGTGGCATAAGTATGGCGTAAAGCGTGCATACAAAAGTGTTTGATCCCTGCTTCGTCGCAGAGCTTATATAAGTGGGTATCATAGGAACTGTTCTTCGCTGGCTCTCCTGTTCGCCAGTTGATAAAGACAAGATCGCGCATGACAAGCCGAGAAGAAACGCCTGTACGTCTGTCTATGTACTCAAGCGTTTTGTCCAGCGTCGGTGACTCCTTTTGCTCCGGGCGGCTGTTCCAAATACCTTTGAGGATTTCATAAGCCCGATCCGTCAACGGTATTGTGCGGTAGCTGTGCTGTGTTTTCGGAGGACCCGCACGCCAATACTGTTCACCGTGTCGAAACTCCAATGTTTTGTTGACCGTCAGCGTCCGGTTCTGGAAATCTATCGCGTCCCACGTCAGTCCGATCATCTCGCCGGTACGCAAGCCGGTTTCAAGGATCAGCGCGTACTGATTGTAGTTGTGGGAGCGTTTTGCAACTTCAAGAAATCTGTTTTGCTCATCCCGCGTTAAAAAGTGAATGTCGTCCGGCGCTCGGACCGGCTTTGTGTAGCGAACGCCGTCCATTGGGTGCTTGGTAATCAGGTCATTCATCTTCGCAGCCTTGAACAAGGTCCCCATCGTGATATAGGTCTGTCGGATGGTAGAACCTGCATAATCCGCATCCATGGAAAGCAGCACTTTTTTGCAGTGCATGGGCTTCACATCGGAAAGGAGCATTTTGCCGATGATGGGCTGGATGTTCTGCTTGTATCGCTCCCGATAATTTCGCAGGGTATTCGGTGCCAAATCGCCCACAATGTTCTCGATCCAAAATGAAAACCATGCGTCAACCGTCGTGTCCGAGGGACAAAACACATCTTCGTGCTTGTCGGCATATTTCGCCTGCTCGATCCAGTTGCGCGCCTCGGGAATTGTCTGGAAATATTTCTCATGTCGTTTTCCTGCTTTGTCTACAAAACGTGCGTGATATAATCCGTCCTTTCTTTGGTAGATACCCTTACCGCATTCTTTGCCTTTCAAGTTTTTGCCCATTGTATACTCCTTTCCCGCAGAGAGAAAAGAGCCTACTGCAACAACATAATTATAGCAGATAGGTTCTTTTCTCTCAAGCTGTTTTTACAAATTATCTTTTGCCGTCAGATCACCAGCTTTTGGCTGATGTACTCTTCAAACTCCCGGCGCTTTACCAGTTTTTTCGTCCCGACGAACAAAACGAAGGGGCAGTTGGGCGAGCGGAGCATACTGTCGATCTTGTTGATGCCGATGTTGCTGTATTCTGCCGCTTCTCTGGCGGTCAGCGTCATTTTGAGATGGATGGGGACGGTGAGGATGTTGTCCATGGAAAAGTCTCCTTTCGTGGTGCTTATGTAGACAAATAGAACTCGATTTCGCGGCTGCGAGGGAAAACGTATTGCCGCGCGGCTTTGGCGGTGCGGCAAGGCTTGTAATTCAAGGACTTTTTGACCCTGAATTGTCTACCCTTGACCGCCGTTTGCGTGCGGATTTCGCCTTCTGCTGGCGGTGAACCTCCTTGGCGCAGGCGGGGCAGTATTTTGTCCTGCCGGAGCGGGCGAGGATGCCCGTGCCGCAGACTTCGCAGCGGCGGAGCTTCTTGGGGCTGAGAATGGCTTGTTCCAGCTTTGGCTGCTGGGGCAGCACGGCGCGGCGAAACCACCGGCAAAGCAGGCTGCGGGAGATATGTTGCAGGCAGACGCCGTCCAACAGCAGGCAGTCGCCATCCAAGAAGTTGCAGCAGCGCTTCGTAAGACCGCGCACGCTGCGAAGCTGCCCCGGCGTCAGGCGGAAGAGCGTGCCGTCCGGCAGGCGCTCGATGGGGTCAAGCTTGTGCATCTTCACCCTCCTTTGCGATGAGCTTTGCATCTGACGGATAGTTCAGCGTAATGAGGGCGGGCTTGCCCAGCCCTTGCTTTTTTCGGATAATCAAACCGCTGTACTCCAACTCCCGGAAGATCCGCGTGGCGCTCTGGCGGCTGCGGTGGAGTTTGGTTTGCGCCTGCTCCAAGGTGAAGTACAGCCGAATCGTGCCGTCCGGCTCAACGTAGCCGTTCTGTCGGGAAATGCTGGCTCTGTCCAGCAGCAGCGCATAGAGCACCTTCGCGTCGTTGCTGATGTCCCGCAGGGCTTCGTCTTGGAGAAGGAACCTCGGGAGCGGCACATAGGACGTTGCTGGGCTCTGCGCCGTGAGCTTGCAAAAAGTTTTCATCTGACCTCCTATCCCATCCATCAATCCATCCATTTTTGCGTTGATTGATTGATTGATGGATTGATTCTCTTGCATCTTGATTTATTTCTTATTCGTTAGAGGATGAATTTCAGCCCCGATGGAGGGCACAAAAACCGTCGTCCTGAAATCCGGTTGTGGAACGCTCCGGAGCGTCAGCTTGTCCACCGTCCGGAAAACCGGTGACGGAAAACCCACACATGGAAAATCCCGTTGTGGTCAAAGCTCATCTCTCTGCCGCATATTCAGCAGCTCCCAGATCTCGGCTTGCCGCGCTTTCAGCTCGGCAATGTCGTCTTCATAGCAGCGCCCGGTGCTGTTGATGCGGCGGCAAATCTGGTTGATGTTCGAGGCGGCACGGCTGACGGCAGCGGCTAACTTTTTCTGCTCGGTGTAATCGACCTTGATGATATACCCGTCAATCAGCATCTTGCGGGCATACGCCCCGAAGTTGCGGGTGCCGAGTTGATTCATCTTGTGGCGAACTACGCTCAATTCCTGCTCGTTCAGGCAGATTTCCTTGCGGATGGGGCGCGTGCGATCCGGCATATTGAAACACTCCTTTCACAATACAACGGACATTTTTTACTTAAAACTTGGTAGTGGCGAAAATAAAATTTTGAGAACGATGGAATTGTCGCTTGGTTGCCCTTCACTTTACAACGGACAAAATTTTTGCAAATTAGGGGGATGGCGCGAAAAATTTTCCTTCTATATAACACACGGACATGTTTTTGCCTTTTGTCCGGAAAAAGTTGCGCGATATTTTCAAAAAGCCCTCTACTATACAACGGACATTTCTCTGCCGTTTTTTAAGTATCGGAGAAGAAAAAAATGTCCCCGCTTTCGAAAAAGCGGGGACATCATGATCTGCGGATATTGAGATTTGAGAGAATAGCAAGCACAGCCGCTGTCCGGACACACGGCGATTTTGGGAGTATCCCAAGCCCTTTGCATTTGGCATACAGCCCAATGCTCAGAAGTTATCCGATTATGAATCATTCAGTGCCGAGCACTTGCTTTCTTCATGAACTCCAGATAAAGACTGAACAGCACGGCGCAGACAGGAACACTGAACAGCATCCCTAAGATGCCGAATGCTTCGCCGCCGATCGTAACAGCCATCAGCACAAGCAGTCCGGGAAGCCCAACGGACTTGCCGACCACCTTGGGATAAATCAGATTGCCCTCCACCTGCTGCAAAATGAGCAGAAAGAGAATGAACCACAGAGCCTTGCCGGGTTCTGCCAGCAGGATCAAAAACGCGCCAAGACCGCCGCCAATCCATGCGCCAAAAATCGGTACCAGCGCAGTAACGGCCACAAACGCGGAGACCGCGCCAGCATACGGAATCCCAAGGATCAGCATTCCAAAGAAGCACAGAACGCCGATGATGACCGCTTCGGTAAGCTGTCCGCTGACAAAATTTGTAAAGGTTTGGCTGGTCAGAAAGGCAATACTCAGAAGCCGCTGTGCCTTCTTTTGCGGAAGGACTGTCACAATGAGTTTTTTCAAATGTGCTGCAATGACTTCTTTCTTTGCGAGCAGATACAGCGCAAAAACAAGTCCCAAGAGAACGTCCACCAAAACCGACAGGACAGAGGTTGCTGCGCCCCACGTCACGGTGAGGATGCCGCTTCCCTCGTCGCTGATCAAGGCGGTGACCTTCTCGATCAACAGGTCAGAGTCTATGGCGTATTCGGGCAGGACGATGTTATATTTTGCGGCAAACTGGACAACGCCTGTCCACCACCGTCCGATCTCTTCCACATAGAGCGGAATGTTTTGGATAAACTCTTCGCCGGATTCCCGCAGGCTGGGGATCATCATAAACACCACGGCAAACAGAATTCCAAGGACAAGTACGGTGCTTGCTGTCAGGCACACAGGGCGGACCAGCTTTGCAGGAGCTTTGCGGCACACCTTGTTCCAGCAGCATTCCAACGGTCGAAGGACTACGTTGATCAAAAAAGCAATCGCGCCGCCGATCAAAAACGGAGTGAACAGCGCAAGCACCTTGCCGAGAAACCGCAAAACAACGTCAAGGTTTACCAGCGCCCATGCGAATATGATCAGCAGCACCAGTGCGCGGGTAATATAGCGAATGATCGTCTTGTCCGGCCACTTGCTTCCCTGCGGCGCGGGATCCCCGTTTCTGTCACCGGCTGTGTTTTGTGGTTTTTTCTCCATGTATTTCCTTTCTGTCAGTATGGGAGGCCCTTTCAAATCCGAAAGCACTTTTGCAGGGCTTTATACTCACCCAATGCCAAAATCGTAATGTCATCGGACAATATGGTGTCCGGCGTAACGGAAACATCCGTTTTTCCTGCACGCTTGATGCCAAGAATGTTGATGCCAAACTTTCTGCGGACGTTCAGCTCACCAACGCTTTTCCCGACCCACGCCTCTGGCACCTGAACTTCAAAGATGGCGTACTGCTCGTCGATCTCTATATAGTCAAAAATATGGTCGGCAGTGAATCGAATCGCTGCCCATTTTGCCATCTGCTTTTCGGGATAGACCACGTTATCTGCGCCGTTGCGGAGCAGAAACTTCGCCTGCACGTCGCGTTCGGCGCGGGATACCACGCATTTTGCGCCCAGCTCTTTCAGCAGCGAGGTGGTCTCCAGCGAGTTCTGGAAGTTGCCGCTGATGGTCACAAAGCAAACATCAAAATTTCCGATGCCGAGCGAACGCAGGAACTCCGCATTGGTGCTGTCGCCGATCTGTGCGTTGGTGACAAACGGAAGCACATCGTTGATCCGCTCCTCGTTGGTATCAACTGCCATGACCTGATGCCCCAGTTGAGAGAGCTGCATGGCGATATGCCGCCCAAAGCGACCTGCTCCAATCAATAAAACATTTTTCATGGGATAGACAACTCCTTTACTTATCCAATCGTGATTCTTTCCTGCGGCAGCTTTGCATTGCCGCTTTTTTTGCTGGACACCGCCGCATAAATGAGCGTCAGCCCGCCGACTCTGCCCAGATACATCAGCGCGATCAATACCATTTGCGAGGGAATGTGCAGCTGCGGCGTAATACCCAATGTCAGTCCCACGGTGCCCACCGCCGACGCGGTTTCATATAGGCAGGAGGACAGTGGAAGATTCTCATATACGCTGATAAAGACGGCTCCCCCAAAGAACAGCGCAAGGTACATCGTCAGAATGGTCGCGGCGGTTTTGACGGCACTGCAATCGACTCTGCGCCCAAAGAATTGAGCGCTGTCCCGCTGCCGGAAGCTCGCGGCAGCATTGGCAAGCAAAACAGCCAGCGTTGTGGTTTTCATGCCGCCTGCCGTGGAGCCGGGAGAACCGCCGATGAGCATCAGAAGGATCATCACGCCCAGCGACGCGCCGGACATGGCGGGTAGATCGACTGTGTTGAAGCCCGCCGTTCTCGGCGTGACCGATTGGAACATGGCTGCCTGAACCCGCTCTCTGAGGGGAAGGTCATCAAAGTCCACAAAGAAGAAAAACAGCGCCGGAAGGACGATTAGTGCAAGTGTCGTGACAAGAATCACCTTGCTCTGCATTCGATAACGGTGGAAGTGCAGCTTGTTTTCGCAAATGTCATCCCATGTCAGAAAACCGATGCCGCCGGTTATGATCAGCAGCATGATCGTGATATTGATCACCGGATTTTGGACATAACCGGTAAGGGACGGATACAAATTGTTGTTCGTTCCCAGAATGTCAAACCCCGCGTTGCAAAAGGCGGAGATGGAGTGAAATACCGCCATCCAGATCCCGCGCCATCCGTAGTCGCGGAAAAACACCGGCAGCATGGCAAGCGCACCGATCAGTTCGATCAGAAATGTTCCCCGCAGGATGAACCGTGTCAGCCGGACGATCCCTCCGACCTTCGGCGCTGAGATGGCGTCCTGCATGGTGCTGCGCTGCATCAGAGAGATCCTTCGCCCGGACAGCAGCGCAAACGATGCCGTCACAGTGACAACACCGAGCCCACCTATCTGAATCAGCGTCAGGATCACCGCCTGGCCAAAGACCGACCAATAGCTGCCGGTATCCTGCACCACAAGACCCGTCACACAAACAGCGGAGGTCGCGGTGAAAAGCGCTTCATGAAATGGCGTTACGCACCCGGCTGTTGTGGAAAGCGGCAGCATCAGCAGCAACGCACCCAACAGAATGACCCCGGCAAAGCCCAATATGATAATTTGAAAAGACGAAAGGCGGTGCTTTCTGCAAACCATTTCTTCCGACATCATCCTCACTCCTTGTGAATCGTGCGATAGATTTATTGTGCGCAGGCCAAACACACGTCGCATTGCCTGACTGTGATGAAGGATACCCTGTACGCACTCAGATCGGAGACCGTGATCTCCAAATTCTGAGCGGTAAAGGAATCGCCCTTGATGGGGACTCTATTCAGCTGCTCCATGACCCAGCCGCCGACAGAAACACTGTCCGATTCCAGCTTGACATCAAAGAATTCCATAAAATCTTCCAAACTGACGGAGCAGTCCACACGGTAGGTATTCTCGTCCAGCTTTTCAAAATCTTCTTCCACTTCGTCGTGTTCGTCCCAAATTTCACCGACCAGTTCTTCCAGAATATCCTCCATCGTAACAATACCAAGCGTCCCGCCAAAATCGTCTACGACTACGGCGACATGGGACTTCTGATGCTGGAGCATTTTCAAAATATCCCGGATTTTTGTGTGCTGATAGACAAACAGCGGCTCCGTCATAATCTCCGTAATGGTTTGATCCGTCATCTTGCCGTTGATATAGAAGTCCTTCTGATGAAGAACGCCGACGATCTGATCGATAGTATCCCGGTAGACCAGTAGGCGGGAAAAGCGGGACTGCGTAAAGGCTCTGGCAATTTCCTCATGGCTTTCGCTGATGTCCACGGCCTCCAAGTCGATTCGATGGGTCAAAATTTCTGCCGCCGTCAGGTCGCGGAACTCAAGAGCATTGCGCAGCAGCTCGCCCTCGTTTTCATCAATGCCGCCGTCCTGCTCCACGTCCTCCATAAAAAGAAGCAACTCCTCGTGGGACATTTTTGCATCGTCATCTGTCTTGAAGAAGCGGGAAACCAGCTTTTTCCACCGGGAAAAGAGAAAATTCAGCGGGGTCAGCACCCAGATCCAGAGCCGGATAAAGGGCGCACTGAACATGGCAAAGCGCTCCGGCGTGTCCTTTGCAACGCTTTTGGGGGTGATCTCGCCAAAGATCAGGACAACGACCGTGACCACAATGGTAGAAACCGTCGCGCCGATGTCGCCGTAAAGTCCGACGAACAGAAGTGTGCCGATGGACGCCACCATGATATTGACGATATTGTTGCCGATCAGGATGGTGGAGATCAGCTTGTCATAATCTTCGGACAGCTTGAGCGCCAGCGCTGCCCGCTTGTTTCCGTTGTCCGCCAACACCTTGAGGCGGGTTTTATTCAGGGACGAGAACGCTGTTTCTGTGGCGCTGAAATAGGCGGACATGGCAATGCAGACCACCATTGCGAAAATGCTTCCCAAATAATTCATTTCAAACTCCTTTATGTTCTGTTCGTATTATCGTACCAAGCAAAAAAGACACACCTATACCCGATACCGCAGCAAAGGGCGTAGATATGCCACATACGAACAGACCATATAAGAGCGATTACCGTTATCGTCGCTACTGTCGTTTTCCACGGATTTCCTCCTCCTTTTTGCTGTGTGCTTATATCATAGCATTTCTCCGGTGTAGATTCGGTAAAGAAACTGGCGCAGGGCAATATCGTCCTGCTTGAAATCTTGATGCGCTTCTTTTCATGGAGTATAATAAAAGTGTTAAAAAGCATCTTTGGAGAGATTGCCATGAAAAGCAACCAACGACAAAAGGATATTTTATTTTCGGTCATCGTTTTTTGCAGTGCCTTTGCCGTCAATTTGCTCATCCAGAAGTTCTTTACCACGCAGACGCTGGTGCCCATGATCTTTGTGTTCGGCGTATTTTTGATCTCGCTGAAAACGCATGGGTATTGCTATGGCATCACTTCTGCCATCGTCAGCGTGTTTGCGGTGAATTTTGCCTTCACCTATCCCTATTATATCTTTGACTTTTTCGTAGAAGAAAGTATCCTGTCCGCTGTCATCATGCTGGTCGTCGCCGTTTCCACCAGCACGCTGAACATTCGCATCCGCGATCAGGAGAAGCTGCGCTCAGAAAGCGAAAAAGAAAGAATGCGCGGTAATCTGCTGCGGGCGATCTCCCATGATCTGCGCACGCCCCTCACCTCCATATACGGGTCATCCTCCACGCTGATCTCCAAGTATGATGCGCTGCCGAAGGAGCAGCAGCTCAAGCTGTTGGGAGAAATTCAGGAGGACAGCGAATGGCTCATCCGCATGGTTGAGAATCTCCTGTCTGTCACAAGGATCGACGGCGCGAAGGTGGAGGTCGTGAAAACGCCGACTGTTCTGGATGAACTGATCGACTCGGTTCTCATGAAGTTTTCCAAAAAGCATCCGAATCAGAAGGTCATCACACAGATACCGGACGAGTTTGTGGACATTCCTATGGACTCGCTCCTTATTGAGCAGGTGCTGCTGAATCTTCTGGAAAACGCCGTGTTCCACGCAAAAGGTATGACGGAGCTGACGCTTTCCGTTTCTCTCGTGGGAGACAAGGCGGTATTTGAGGTTTCTGACAACGGCTGCGGCCTCCCGGAGGATGCGCTTCAAAAGATTTTCACCGGAAGCTATGAAAAGTCTGCCGCGCCGGTGGACGGGACCCGCCGCAATATGGGGATCGGACTATCTGTATGCGCTGCCATCGTCAAAGCGCACGGCAGTGACATTACCGCAGAAAACAGAAAGGGCGGCGGTGCGGTATTCCGCTTTGCGCTGGAAAGAGGGTGTGAGGACGATGGGCAATAACAAGTACAAGATCCTGATCGTAGAGGACGAGGCCAACATCCGAAGCTTTATCAAAGCCAATCTGGAAACCAGCGACTATCAGGTGCTCTGCGCGGAGACCTGTGCGCTCGGCATAATGATGTACGCCTCCCATCGTCCGGATCTCATCGTTCTGGATCTCGGCCTGCCGGATCGGGATGGTTTGGACTTGATTCAGAAAGTCCGGGAATCGGACACCGTGCCCATCATTGTGCTCTCCGCCCGTTCCAACGAGCGGGATAAGGTGGAAGCCCTGGATCTGGGGGCGAATGATTATATCACCAAGCCCTTTGGCACGGAGGAATTGCTGGCCCGTATCCGCGCCGTTCTCCGCAGCCATCGGCACAGCAAAGAGGAGGAACGTTCCCCCGGCGGAAAATTCCGCCTTCAGGATCTGCTGATCGACTATGATACGCGGCAGGTCTTTGTTGGCAAAGAGGAGATCGACCTGACTCAGACGGAGTACAACATCATGGCGTTTCTCTCCGTTCACGCCGGAAAGGTGCTGACGTATGCTGCGATCATTCGGGCGGTCTGGGGGTATTCGGACTATGGCAGCGTCAAGAAACTGCAAGTCAACATGAAGAACATCCGCAAGAAAATGGGCGTGACGCCCGGTGAAAAGCGCTACATCATCAACGAGCTTGGCGTCGGATACCGTATGCTGGCGGAGGATGAGGCATAGCGCTGCCAAAGTTCTTCGCCGCTTGGCAGGCGTGGTACAACACAAATGAGCTTTTTCCGTTTCTATCCCAAACGGAGAAGGCTCATTTGTGTTTGAAGGATCAAAGGAGTGAAACGCCTTGTATCTCTCTGCGCCAGTGCGCAGATAAAAAAGCTACCCTGCGCACAAGCAGGGCAGCTTGAATACTCTTAGTAATGTTGCAGCAGGCGATTTTCGCAACTGCGTACCGCCGGTTCCTCTACGCCA
>OGHJ01001346.1_pt1 | contig 27000 bp, 29 predicted proteins | sample 1571351 | NCBI WGS metagenome assembly OGHJ01 (sample SAMEA2582037, study PRJEB24529) | metagenome | biome: Human gut stool | place: China | collected 2011 | reverse complement strand
CGATTTTCTTATGAATGTTGGCTGCCATACGTGACAGAGCTGCCATGGACTCTCCCTGGCTTCCTGTCGTGATCAGGACAACCTGTTCATCCGGATAATTCTTCACCTGGTCGATCTCGATCAGTGTCTGATCCGGAATACGCAGATATCCCAGTTCTGCTGCAGTGGTGATAACATTGACCATACTGCGGCCTTCCACTGCTACTTTACGTCCGAAACGGTATGCTGTATTGATGATCTGCTGTACACGGTCTACATTAGACGCAAAAGTCGCGATAATGATTCTGTTTGTTTTATATTCATTAAAGAGATTATCGAATACATGTCCAACAGAACGTTCAGACATCGTAAATCCACTTCTCTCAGCATTTGTACTGTCGCACATCAGTGCCAGTACACCTTTCTTGCCGATCTCGGCAAAACGCTGCAGATCAATAGCATCTCCAAATACAGGTGTGTAATCCACTTTAAAGTCACCTGTATGCACTACGATACCTGCCGGTGAATAGATTGCCAGTGCAGATGCATCCTGGATACTGTGGTTCGTCTTAATAAACTCTACACGGAAACATCCAAGATTGATGTGCTGTCCGTATTTGACAACTTTTCTTTTTACTTTTTTGAGCATATCATGCTCTTCGAGTTTGTGCTCGATCAGGGCATTGGTCAGTCTGGTCGAATAAATCGGCACATTGACATCTTTTAAAACATATGGGATGGCACCAATATGATCCTCATGTCCGTGCGTAATAAAAAATCCTTTGACACGATCAATATTTTCCTTTAAATAAGTGACATCCGGAATCACCAGATCCACTCCGTACATGTCATCTTCCGGGAATGCGAGACCGCAATCCACCACAATAATACTGTCTTCGTATTCAAAGGCAGTAATATTCATACCAATCTGCTCAAGACCTCCCAACGGTATAATCTTAAGCTTACTGTTATTCTGTTTTTCCTGTTTTTTCATAAATCCTCCAAATATAATATTCCGCTCTAATATAAAAGCTGTGTTTCTTCATCCGCAAGTTCAGCAAATATTTTCGCGAGTGCAGCAAACTCTGTATCATCATCTACCATCTCGTAAAATACTTCCTCATCCTGTGTCTTTATTTCTTTTAATATATATGCTTCACTGTCCCCGTTTTCATTGCCATCAGAGACAAGTAAGTATCTGATTCCATTCAGCTGTGTCTGTTCTTCCACAGCAAATTCCACCACCTCATTGGTGTCCGGATCTGTAAACTGAATTTTTTCCATTTATTTTTTCCTTGTATTTTTATTTTTCTTCTGGATTTTCCATATCTGGTGTTAATGTTTCTATACTTACAACTTTTCCACCATCACTTGTTCTCATTAAAGTAACACCTTGTGTTGATCTTCCAAGAACACTAATATCTTTTACTTGAAGTCTTATAATTGTACCTGTATCTGTAATTAACATTACATCATCATCTTCTGTTGCAATTTTAACTCCAACTAATTTTCCTGTTTTTGGTGTAATTTTATAAGTAATAACTCCTTTTCCACCTCTTATTTGAACTCTATATTCATCTAATTCAGTTCTCTTACCAAATCCATTTTCAGTAATAGCAAGTAATGTAGCTTTTCCTCCAGCTATAACAGATTCCATTCCTATAACTTCATCTTCATCACTTAGTCTTATTCCTATAACACCTTGTGCAACTCTTCCTATTGGTCTTACATCTTTTTCATCAAATGTTATACACATACCTTCTCTTGTAACAAGTACAACATTATCTTCTCCATCTGTAAGTCTTACAGTTATAAGTTCATCATCATCTTTAAGTGTTATACCTTGTAATCCTGTAGTTCTTGAAGAATTATATTCTGTTAATGCTGTTTTCTTAATTAAACCATTCTTTGTTGCCATTAACAAATATTTTCCTTCTGCAAAGTTCTGAATTGGTATAACTGCAGATATTTTTTCTCCTGGGTCTAAACTTAATAAATTAACTATTGCTGTTCCCTTAGCTGTTCTACCTGCTTCTGGAACTTCATAACCTTTTAATTTATATAATTTACCTTTATTTGAGAAGAATAAAATTGTATCATGAGTAGAAGCTGTAAATATTTGTTTAACAAAATCTTCTTCTCTTGTTGCAATTCCAGTAATACCTTTTCCACCTCTTCTTTGGCTTCTATATGTATCTATAGGCATTCTTTTAATATAACCAAAGTGTGTTAAAGCAACTACTGTTTGTTCTTCTTTAATTAAATCTTCTGCAACGAATTCTCCTTCTGCAGCAACAATTTTTGTTAATCTATCGTCACCATATTTGTCTTTAATTTCTAATAACTCTTCTTTTATAATATCATATACTAAAGTTTCACTTGATAATATATCTCTTAAATGAGCTATTAATTTCATTAATTCATTGTATTCTTCTTCTATTTTCTCTCTTTGTAATCCTGATAATGTTTTCAATCTCATATCCAAAATTGCTTGAGCTTGAATATCAGATAAACCAAATCTTTCCATTAATCTTTCTTTTGGGTTATCATAAGATGAACGAATTATAGAAATTACTTCATCAATATTATCAAGAGCTATTTTTAATCCCTCTAAAATGTGAGCTCTAGCTAATGCTTTATCTAATTCGAATTTTGTTCTTCTTAAGATTACTACTTTTCTATGATTAATATAACAATCTAAGCATTGTCTTAATGTTAATATTTTAGGTTCTCCATCAACTAATGCTAACATAATAGCACCAAAAGTTTCTTGAAGTTGAGTATGTTTATATAATTGATTTAATATAATTCTTGCATTTGCATCTCTTCTTAATTCAATTACAACTCTTGTCTTTTCTTTTCTATCAGATTCATCTCTAACTTCTGAAATACCTTCTATTTTCTTTTCTTTTACTAAGTCTGAAATAGTTTTAACTAATTTAGCTTTATTTACTTGATATGGTAAAGATGTTATAATAATTTTTTGTCTATTACCACTCATTTCTTCTATTTCAGCTTCACCTCTCATTGTGATTTTTCCTCTACCTGTTGTGTAAGCTTCTTTAATTCCTTGTTTTCCTAATATTGTTGCACCTGTTGGGAAATCTGGTCCTTTTATAGTTTCCATTAATTCTTCTATTGTTATTTCTGGATTATCTATTACTTTTATAATTCCATCTATAACTTCAGATAAGTTGTGTGGTGGTATATTAGTTGCCATACCTACGGCGATACCTGATGAACCATTTACTAATAATGCAGGTATTCTTGCAGGTAAAACTGTTGGCTCTTGTAATCTATCATCATAGTTTGGCATAAAATCAACAGTATTTTTTTCAATATCCGTTAACATTGATTCAGCAATTTTTGACATTCTTGCTTCTGTATACCTCATAGCTGCTGGGCTATCTCCATCTACAGAACCAAAATTTCCATGTCCATCTACTAATGGATATCTCATTGTAAAGTCTTGTGCTAATCTTACCATTGCATCATAAACTGAACTATCTCCGTGTGGATGGTATCTACCAAGAACAGAACCTACGGTATTAGCACATTTACGATATGGTTTATCTGATGTAATTCCGTCTTCATGCATAGCATATAAAATTCTTCTATGTACTGGTTTTAAACCATCTCTTGCATCTGGAAGTGCACGAGATACAATAACACTCATTGCATAATCAATATATGCTGTTCTCATTTCTTTGTCTATATCTCTTTCGATTATTTTTCCGTCTCTTCTTTGTGGTGTTTCTTCCATTATTTCTCCCTCTTTTCATTGTTTTTTCTACATTTGTATTATACTAAACCACACTCAAATTTGCAAGTGATTTCGCCAAAAAAATGCTTTTTTTCTTAGGGATTTCTATTGTTTTTGTATTTTTATTTTTTTGCTGATTTTGGCATAAAATTATTAAATTTATTCCATCTTTTAATCCTTGTTTATACATTTCTTCTTTTATAATTGCATTTTTTATATTATTGTTTTCTTCTATATTTTTTATTTGTTCTTCTATTTGTTTTTTTGTTTTTAAATCTTTAATTTCTATTTCATTTATTTTTATTTTTTCTATTTTTTATATTATCATAAAAAAAGTAAAAATCATAAGATAAATACTTACAATTTTTACTTTATATTTTCATAAAATCTTTTTTGTTGATTCCCAAACTTTCTTAAATTGAAAATCCTGGAGCTACACCGTAAGAATTAGATGCATAGCCACCATTAGAAAAACATCCTCCGTCTTGTATACAAACCACTAAAAAAACCGCTACCATTATGTGAAGTTGATCGAAGCCACCATGCATTTGAACTTTCGATACTTGGTTTTTTTGTGATATCATTTGAATCTAAATAATTTGTACTTCCTAAATTTATTTTATAATATTTATATTGTTTTCCTTCTGTATCTACTGCTAACCCTCTTGTTGTGCCTCCATTATAACCATTGTCCCAGATTTCTCCACATGATAATAACCATAGATAATCATCTGTTGTTGGCATTTGTGCTGGAACTTTATTATATTCTGGTATATACTCTTTTTTTACTTTCTTTATATTATTTTTTATACTTAACGAATTATATGTTGTTCCATTTAATGTTCCCCTTAATTCTGTATTTGCCCATCCTCCTGAATTTGTATTTCTGCTATTCATTCCTGTTGATGTTAAGAAATCTACGTATTCAAAACTTATTCCTGCTTTTCCTGTTGCTGTTGATGAACCATATGCTGTGTTTGGTTCTGATAATGTATCGTGATTAAATCCTAATATTCTTACTCTTTTTCCGTCTAAATTTTTCATTTGTCCTACTTTTAATGTTTTTCCATTTACTGTTGCTGTATCTGAATCATCTGTTATATTACTATCATTTGATATTGCTTTTGCCATTTCTGCTATTTCATCCCAAGAATAAGCTATTCTGTCTTTTAAGTCCGTTGTTACCTTTTCAACATTACTTACTTTATTTACACTATTTATATATGCTGTTACTTGTATATTATTGTATTCTGTTAACTCTTCTAATCCTGTTACCGTATAGTTTTTATCTGTTGTTCCCTGTTTCTTTACTGTTCCTCCTACTGAATATCTATATTCTGTTATTGCTCCTTCTGGGTAATCATTTTCTACATTTATTTTAAAACTGTTTTCTGTTATTTCACTTACTGTTATTTGTGGTGCACTTAATATATTATTTACTGTTGCTTTTACACTTTTTGTTTTTCCACTATCTGTTGTTACTTTAAATATATATGTTCCACTTTTGCTTACTGTATATACTTTTTCTGTTGTACTTGTATCTGTTTTTAGTGTTGCTCCTTCTGGTGCTACTATTCCTGTTATTGTTCCTTCTGTTATATTTGCTGTTACTTTTACATCTACTGTGGTTCCTTCAAATACATAGCCTGCTGTTTGCACTTCTGCTGTTCCTGTTATTTTTGCTCCACTTACTTCTCCGTTTATTATTACATTTAAATTTGAGTCTATTGTATATTCATAATTTTTATATTCTCCGTTTATTTCGTTTTCTTCTAATTCTGCTGTTATGTCTGTTAGTGCTTCCTCTAATTGTCCTCCTGCTAATGTTTCTAATGTTACACCATTTCCTTTATATATTTCTTCTGTTTGTATTGACTGAATTGCTAAACTAATTTCTTCTTTTAATTGTCCTTTCATTGACTCATCTTTTGCTCTTTTGGCATTTGCGAATAATCCTGTATTTGTTATTGCTTGAATGCTTATTCCCGCTAATATTAATAATATAATTATAGTTATTACCAACGCCACTAATGTTATACCTTTATTATTTATTATTTTTTCCATATTTCTTTTCCTTTCATTTTAATTTTTTATTTATTATAAACAACACAAAAAGACAGCAATATTAACCAGTATCTAATATTGGTACTGGGTTAATATTCCTATCTATTTTTATTATATATATTTTTTTATTATTATTTAAACTACCTGTGTGTGTGTGTGTGTGTGTGTGTGTACTCCTACAAGAGTTTCAGCACTTTTCATATTTTGTACTCCTTTTCTTTTGTTTTACTTTTAGTATGATTATATATTAACATATCGAATTATTTTTGACAAGTATTTTTTATTATTGGGATTTTTTTCTAAAGATTTACTTTTAATTTTCTAATTCTTCCATTGCCTGCTTATATTGTTCTTCATTTGGAGCTTTTCCATGCCATTCAACCTTATTTTCCATAAAAGAAACCCCTTTCCCTTTTACTGTTTTTGCAATTATACAAGTTGGCTTTCCTTTTACATTTTTTGCTACATCAAATGCTTTTATTATTTCTTCTATATCATTTCCATCAATATTTATAATTTGAAATCCAAAGCTTTTAAATTTTTCATCTATTGGATATGAACTCATTACTTCTTCTATTGTTCCATCTATTTGCAAATTATTGTTATCTACAATTACACATAGATTATCTAACTTGTATTTATTTGATGCCATTGCAGCTTCCCAAATTTGCCCTTCTTCTATTTCTCCATCTCCTAATATACAATATACTCTGTAATCTTTTTTGTCTAATTTTCCAGCTATTGCCATTCCATTTGCATCTGATAATCCTTGTCCTAATGAACCTGTTGTCATATCTACTCCTGGTATGTTTTTCATATCTGGGTGCCCTTGCAATTTTCCGTTGATATTTCTAAATGATTTTAGTTCTTCTACATCAAAAAATCCTCTATTTGCCAATGTTGCATATAATGCTGGTGAACAATGTCCTTTTGATAATACTAGTCTATCTCTATTTCCATCTTTTGGATTTTCAGGATTTATATTCATTTCATAAAAATATAATACTGTTAATATATCTGCTATTGATAATGAACCTCCTGGATGTCCTGATTGGCTACTATATACTTCTTCTATTATTCCTTTTCTTATTTTTTTTGCAATTTTTTGTAATTCTTCTATATCTTTTATTTTTTGACTTTCCATTGTATGCCCTCCTTTTTATTTCTTTATATATTTTATAATTTTATATTTTTGTTATTCTATTTGCAATACGTGTAATACAAATATTAACTAATTGTAATATGTTTGTAATATTGTTTGATTTTTGTTCGTTTTTATGTTATACTTATTATGTAACAAAAAATTTTGTACTTTGAAAAGAAAGGAGATTGTATGACATCTGAGAAAATAACATCTATAAAGTGCCTTATTGTAAGTGTTATTAATCCTAGTGCTGATCACAATTCAGTTGTAAAAATTGAGAATCTTAATAGTTTGACAACTTCCAAAAAGCTAATAGAACAATTGGCAAAATCTAACAATCTAGCTATCACAGAACTTAATGGTGAGCTTAATGTTCGTTGCTTTTCTGATACTCAATTTCACAATTTTTTCGTACAACTGGTGTTGAACAAAATCATCTAAAACTATAGGAGGCTTTTTATGAAAAGAGATACAATCGTCTGTACTTGTTCAGATTTTATAAAACCCGTTATAAAATCTATTCAATGTGATACCATTGCAATGGTAAAACAGGAAATCTTTGAAGCAGCCAAAAGATATAATGGCTTTATTATGAATGAAGATACTATTTCATTCAATAAGCAAAAAGATTTTAATGATTTTTGGTCATTTATAATGACAAAAATGTAATATGTAAAAAAACGAACAAGTCAACCCCTGGAGTAATACTCTAGGGGTTTTTCTTTTATTCAAATATTTTCTTAAATTCTTCTTCATTTATTTTTTCTTGTTTTAATAAAGTTTGAGCTATTATATCTAACTTATCTCTATGTTCTATTAATAATTTTTGAGCATCATTATAAGCTATATCTATTAAATTCTTAACTTCTTGTCCTATTTTATCTCCAATATTTTCTCCAAAAATCATATAATCATTTTGGTCTCTTCCTTGAAAATCTATAGGTCCTAAGTTATCACTCATACCATATTTTGTTACCATTTCTCTTGCAATTTTTGTAGCAACTTCTATATCATTACTTGCTCCTGTAGAGATATCATCTAATACTAGTTTTTCTGCTGCTCTCCCACCTAGTAATGCAATTAATTTTTCTTGCATTTCTGTTCTTGACATATAGTATTTATCTTCATCTGATTTATACATTGTATAACCACCAGCAACACCTCTTGGAATTATAGATACTTCTTTTACATCCATTTGTGTTGGCAGATATTTGCTAACTACTGCGTGTCCAGCTTCATGATATGCTGTAAGTTTCTTGTCTTTTTCTGAATATACTCTTGTTTTCTTTTCAAGTCCTACAGTTACTTTTTTAACCGCTTCTTCTATATCAGAGTTTTCTATTTCTTCATGTTTATTTATTGTTGCAATAATTGCTGCTTCATTTAAAATATTTGCAAGTTCTGCACCTGTAAATCCTGCAGTGTCTTCTGCTATGCTTTCTAAATTAACATTGTCTGATAATCTTTTATCTTCACTATGAATTTTTAAAATTTCTAATCTTCCTTTTAAGTCTGGTACTGGAATAGTTATTTGTCTATCAAATCTACCTGGTCTTAATAATGCTTTATCAAGCATTTCTGGTCTATTTGTTGCTGCTAATACTATAATTGTTTCTTCTGAACTAAATCCGTCCATTTCAACTAATAATTGATTTAAAGTTTGATTATTTTCTGTTTCTGCTCCACTATTTGATGTTCTTCTTGCTCCAATTGCATCAATTTCATCTATGAAAACTATACATGGTGATAATTTTCTTGCTTTTTCAAATAATTTTCTTACTCTTGATGCTCCAAGTCCAGCAAACATTTCTATAAATTCTGATCCACTCATTGATATAAATGGTACATTTGCTTCTCCTGCAATTGCTTTTGCAATTAACGTTTTTCCAGTTCCTGGTTTACCATATAAAAGTACACCTTTTGGAATTTTTGCTCCCATTTTTGTGAATTTTTCTGGTCTTTTTAAGAAATCTACTATTTCTACAAGTTCTTCTTTTTCTTCATCTAAACCTGCAACATCTTTGAATTTTATTTTTGTTTTTCTTTCTGTTTCTTCATAAACTTGTCCTTTTTCTCCAAGGCCTTGCATTTTAAATATCATTATAAATAATGCAACCATAATTATTGTTGGTAATAAACTAAATAATGTTGTTGGTATTTGTGTTAATATACTTTTTGGTTTTTGCACTAATTCAATTTCATTACCTTCTGCTACTTTTTGTTGTACTAATTCTATAAATGCTTGTGTATTTGGTACAATAGCTTTTTTCTCTGTATCATTATTTTTTATTTTGACTTTTACACTAGTGCTTCCTACTGTCATTTCTATTTTTTCTATATTTCCATATGACATTTCTTTTATTAAATCTGTATATGCTAATGTTTTATCATCTGAATTTTGATTTTTTGTTATATAAAATATCATCATTCCAACTAATATTAGTATAAGTACAGCTAATATACTTAATGATAAAATTAGTTTTTCTTTTTTAGGTTTGTTTTTATTGTTTTCCATATTGTATATGCTCCTTTTTTATTTAAGCATTTGAACCTTCTGGTTCTTGCCCTTCATTTCCATCCTCTTTATCTTCTTGTTTTTTGTCTTCTTTTTTCTTTTTATCTTTCTTTTTTTCAGGTTCTTGTTTGTTTTCTTCGTTTTCTTTTAATTCTTCTTTTACTTGTTTTTGAACTTCTACAACTTCAGATAATTGCTCTTGTTTTTTTGTAAAATCAGATTTTAATATAAATATTGCTGCAATCATATAAATACATGATACTAATATATACATTACATCAAAATATTTTATTTGTATTCCAAATAATTGATTTGCTATTACATATAACATTTGCAATATTGTTGGTAAAGTTATTGAATAAATTGCCATATTTAATATTGCAACATATCTCATTTTCATTTTTGTAATTAATGTTGCTAAGTAACCAAATATACTTACAAGAACGACATTTAATATTGTATTTATAAAGTATACAGAAATCGCAGACATTAATAATATGCTAAATAATCCTAAGTAAATTGATGTCATTTGTGTTCCTGTAACAAATTCGATTACTTGTTCTTTGTCAAAATTAGACATTCCTATTTGATTTACTAAATCTTCGTAGTTATAATTTAATGTTCCTGTCATTCCAACTTGTTTTATTATAACTCTATTTTTTAATATAATTAATCCGCCAGTTTCTTCTGATATTTCATTTATATATTTATCTATTTCTTCTTGATTTTCTGTATTTGTGTCTATTATTATTTTTCCTAAATACTCTTGTTCTTTTGTTATTACTTCATTATTTTCTAATTTCAATTCATTATCTGAATATGTAAAATTAGGAATTTCATCTTTTACAAATTGTGCTACTTTGTTTATAGCATTTCTAGTTTGATATAGGGTTGTTCCAGCTACTATTAATGCTAATATTATTATAATTTGAAACAAATAGCTTATGGCTCTTGGAAAGCCTTGTGCAGACATTTCACCATATTTTTCTATTTTATCTATTGAATACCATATTTTTTTGAAAAAACCTAATTTTTGATTTTGAGTTTCTTGTTCCAATTATTTCCACTCCCTTCTTAGACCACTATCAACGTGTTTTAAACTTACATTAAATATTGTTTCATCATTTATATTTATATTTTTTCCGGTTATATCAACAGTTACGTGATATGTTCCTATTCTTCCTAATATAGGACATTTTTGACCATTTATATTAACATATAATTGTTGCTTTTTAAATGCATCTTTTATGTCTCTTACTATATATCTTAATTTATCAACTTTTCTAAACATATCTCTTCCTGTTTCTATATTTACACCATCCATATAGCCACACGGAATAATTGCAACTTTTGTTTTTTTCTTTGTTGTATATGTGTTAGAATAACCAATATTAAACTTTTCAGGAAGTTCTTTTATTTCAGATACATTTGATTTTAGATATCCTATTTTTCTTAATCCCATGTTATTTTTAAATGATATTCTTCCTGTAAATGCTGAGCCTATTCTTACTGCATTTAAATGCATTTGTGGAAATTTTATAAATGCTGATGTGTTACATACGTGTAACATTCCTGTTTCTATTTCATTCATTTTTAAAACTTCAATACAATCTATAAAACGTTTAAATTGTGTTTGTGTATATTGGTCATCATAATAGGAATTTGAAAAATGTGTATATATTCCTTCTATTTTTATATTTTTCATTTCTTTTATTGTTTTAATCATTTCTTCTCTATTAGTATAAACAAATCCGTATCTTCCAAATCCCGTATCTATTTTTATATGAGCCTTTACTGTTCTATTTAATTCTTGTCCTATTTCTTCAGCAACTTCAGCAGATTCTTTTGAACCTATTGTTAGTATAATATTGTTTTCTATTAAAGTTTTTACATCTTCTTTTATTGCTGTTGATGATAACATTAATATTTTTTCTTTAATTCCTGCATTTCTTAATTGCAAGGCTTCTTCAAGTGTTGCAACTGCAAAAAAATCTATTCCATTATCTATTAAGAACTTTGTAAATTCAACTATTCCAAGTCCACAACCATTTGCTTTTACAACAGCTATTATTTTTACTTTATTTCCATTATCATCAGGCAAATTTTTATTAGCATATTCTTTTATTTTTTCTATATTATAACGTAAATCTTTTTTTTCAATTATTACCGCTTTCAAATTTTCCTCCTACTATTTTGTTATTTTTCTTTTGATTTGTCTTAATGTTCTAAATGTTTTTTCAGAAAATTTATATAATTTATATGTTAATGGTTTGAATGGAATGTAAATTTCTCCTATGAATTCTGTAAATGTTGCTCCAAATCCTTTTTTGAATCTATATAATCCGTATTGTGGATGATTTTCATCTACAACTCCTGATACTCCTCTAAAATCATATATATCATCATGTCTTGCTATCGCCATTTTTATCATTTCCCATTGTAGTAGATAATTTGGCATTAAGTTTCTATGTTGATTACTACTTGCTCCATATAAATACCATGTTTTATTTCCATAGAAAATTGGTATTACTCCAGATATTGGCTTGTCCTCATAATATGCCATTAATAATTTCATATGGCCACCTGGTACCATGTTATCATACATTTTTTCAAAGTATTCTAGTGGTCTTGTTATGAAACCATCTCTGTTTCCTGTTTCTATCATTATTTTGTGGAAGTCTTTTAAATCTTCTCTTGTTCCTTCTTTTATTACTACACCTTTTCTACCTGCTAAACGAATATTATATCTCCATTTTTGGTGAAATCCAGCCATTACCTCTTCTTCTGTTTTGTCTTTTATATCTAGTCTAAATACAAATCTTGGTTGTATTTCATCTTTAAAGTCTTTTGCATCATCTTTTATTTGGTAGCCTAGGTTTGTTATTATGTTTCTAAAGTCTTGGTCTTCTTTTAATATGTCTGGTTCTATTCTTAAAACAAATGCATTGTATTTTTTTGCTAGTTCTTTTGCTCCATCTGTTAATTGTTTCATTACTTTTATATCGTGAATGTCACATACTGGACCTCTTGATGCATACATCATGTTTCCAAATATTGGCATTTTTCTAATCCATACACATAGTGATCCTATGATGTTTTTGTTTTCGTCTTCTGCTAGTATTACTTCTGGTTTCCAGTTTGGTTTTTTTACTTCTGCCCATTCTAATGATTGTTGAAAGTTACATCTTTCGTTTGTTTCTAAAAATTTTTTGTATTCTTGTTTTGATTTTTCGTCTGTTACAAATCTCATATTTTTGTTTTGCCTCCTATTATTATTTACGGTTATTCGTATTTTACACCAAGTTGGGGAATTTTACAATATTTTTTGGAGAATTAAAGAAAAAATCTAACCAGTTAAATAGTGGTTAAAATAAAAAAATAAGGAACTTCAAAGATATAGAAATTCCTCATTTTTAGTTTATAACATTTCTTTTGGTGGAGATGAGGAGAGTCGAACTCCTGTCCATAACACTTTCCAAATAGACTTCTACAAGTTTATTTTGTCTTTTATTTTCATTTACTTTTCGCCGGCAAACAGGCTAAAAATAAATATATCTTTATAAAATACCCGCTATTTCTAAAGAAAAAATAGCTTCGTTTCCTACTTTATTTCGACACCTTATCTAAATCAGTAGGCTATTTAGTAAGATGACACTGCAACTTAGGCAGCGTATGCTAATTCTTGTTTATCAGCGTTTATTTTATTTTCTCGTTTTTTAAGTGGCCAACGAGAATCCACTACTTGCTATCTATTTTTCTGGTGTAATGTCGAAACCATTACATCCCCATGTACTTTTTTATTATACTACATCTGTATTTTTTTAGCAACATTTTTATTTTTTTTAATATAATATATCGGGTGATTTTTATGAATATTGTTCCTACTGATAAATCTTATACTTATGATTTATTAACTCAAAATTTATTTACTCTTAATAGAGCTTTTCCTTTTCTTAATATTCAAGTTGTTGGAAGTAGTGTTCTTGGAAAAAAATTATATGTTGTAAAACTTGGTACTGGTTCAAAAAAAGTTTTTTATTCCGCTTCTTTCCATGCTAATGAATGGATTACAAGTGTTATTATGATGAAATTTATTGAAGATTATTGTAATGCTTATGTTAATGATTTGAATTTATATGATTATAATATCAAAACTTTATTTAATAGTGTTTCAATTTATATTATGCCAATGGTAAATCCTGATGGTGTTGATTTAGTTACAGGAAATTTATCTAAAAATTCTTCTGCTTTTATTCAAGCTCAAAATATAGTTTTAAAATACCCAGATATTCCTTTTCCTAATGGATGGAAAGCTAATATTCTTGGTACTGATTTAAATTTGCAATTTCCTGCAGAATGGCAAAAAGCTAAAGAAATTAAATATTCACAAGGTGTTACTAGTCCTGCTCCTCGTGATTTTGTTGGGTTAGCACCTCTTATAGAACCTGAAGCTAAAGCTATTTACAATTTTACTTTATTACATAATTTTGATTCGATTATTGCTTATCACACTCAAGGTCAAGAAATTTACTGGAATTTTCAAAATATTAATCCTCCTAATGGGTATGAAATTGGCAAAAAATTTGCAAAAGCAAGTGGTTATCTCTTAACTGATGTTCCATATAATTCTAGTTTTGCTGGTTATAAAGATTGGTTTATTTTATATTTTGATAAGCCTGGTTATACTATTGAAGCTGGTTTGGGTGAAAATCCTTTGCCTATTTCTCAGTTTAATGAAATTTATAATGATAATTTAGGGATTTTGATTTTAGGTGCTGTAAGTTAGAAAGTAAAAAATATACTTTCTAACTTATTATATTTTTATTTCCATAACTCTTCTTTGACTTTTCATTCCTTGTTTTTCATAAAAAGTAATAGCATCTTTATTTGCTTCCCAACAATTTAATTCTAATCTTTCACATTTCAAATCTTTTGCTATCTTCTTAGCATTGTTTATAAGGATTTTTCCTATTCCTTTTCCTCTATTATTTTCATCCACACACAATTCCTCTATCCATAATACTTTACTATTTTTTAAATTAATGTGATCAATTACTTTCTTTATTTTTAAAACAATAATTCCTAATATTTTCTCCTTTTCTTCTGCTACAAGAGAAATTTTTTCTTCATTATTTATTATATCCAATATTTCTTTTTCCATATTTGCTTCTGTTTTTTCTTTAAAAATATCTGGTCTCATATTTATATGTAATGTAGAAACTTGTTCTAATAATGGTATTATTTTCTCTATATCTTCTTTTTGTATTTTTCTTATTTGGATATCTTTTTGCTTTTGACTAATCATATTACACATCACCTTATCTATATATTTTTATTTCTTATAAAATCTCCTGTAAATTCTTCTGCTAGTACATCCATACTTATAGTATCATAATATTTTCCATTTATAAACTTACACTTTCTCCTTCGTCCATATTCTTTAAATCCACACTTTTCATAGCATTTTAGTGCTCTATCATTAAATTCCATTAAATCTAACTTTATATTGTGCAAATTCATATATTTAAAACCATATTCTAATATTAATTTTATTGCTTCTGTTCCATAACCTTTATTTCTATATTCTTTATCTCCTATAAAAATTCCCAAAGTGGCATTTCTACTTATCCAGTCAATTTTTTCTAATGAAACTGTTCCTATCATTTTGTCATCATTTATTGTGACTATAACAAATGTTGCTTCTGGAGTACTATCTTTTTCTAAAAATTGTCTTTCTCCTTCTAAGGTTATAAGTTGACTACTTCTTCCTAAATAATCTGTTGTTTCAAAGTCATTTAGCCATTCTGTAAATTGTTCTATATCTTGACTATTTCTTGGAGATAAATATATTCTATCTCCTAATAATTTTTTAAAATATCTCATTTTCTTCCTCCTTTTATTTTTTTGTTGTATAGTTATTAAAATTTAAAAAGCCTCACAAAGAAATCTCTTAAGACTCCATTGCAAGACTTTTTATCTATACACTGTGTAAATAATCAATTTATTTGACTATTCTATATCGCTCAAACCTATATTAGTTCTTAGATATGCTCTTAAATATATTTTATTTTAGCAAAATCATTTTAATATGTCAATACATTTTATGTAAATTTTATTTTTCTGCATATATAATATTTTTCTGTAAATACTAAATATTAATAAATAATTAGGAGGTATTTTATGGAAAATCAAAATTTAAATATACTAGATGAAGTAAACAAAGGTGCTACAATGGGAATGGATGCCATATCATATGTTTCTGAGAAAGTAAAAGACAATGATTTTAAAGAGGTTTTAGATGTCGAATACAATAAATATCAAGATATTTCTAATAGAGTTAATGATTTGTATGACAATTATAGTAATAAAGAGCCTCATGAAACTAATCCTATGACTAAAATGATGACTTGGTATGGAATTCAAATGAAAACTATGACAGATGATAGTACTTCAAAATTATCTGAATTATTAATGCAAGGTACTAATATGGGAATTATTGAAGGTAGACGATTGTTAAATCAAAATCAAAATGCTGAAAAAGATGTTAAAAGTATTTTAAATGATTTCGTTGTTATGCAAGAAGATAGTGTTGAAACTTTGAAAAAATATTTGTAATTTTTTCTTAGACTTTCCTATTTCGACAGACTTTTTGTTTTGTACTTGCTATACTATTTTTATCAAATTACAGAATGGAGGGATGATTATGACTAAGGAAGAACTTTTGAAAAAAACTTTTTCTTCTGCATACGAAGCAATGTATGCATTAAATAAGTTTTTAGATGATATTGATAAGTCTTCTATTAATGAAACTAGAAGTAATTATCAAAATCTTAGAGTTGTTGGAAATCGGATATTCGAGGTTTAAAATGTCTAAATTATCAAATCTCTCAAAAAAGGTGGAAAATATTTTTCCACCTTTGTCTTTTTTTGTTATGCTGTTTCTTTGCTCTTCTTTTCTGGAACACGTCTTTTTTGTTTATTTGGTTCATTTGCTGTTTTTTCTCCAGTAATTATTTCTGGTCTTGCCTTATTTATTACTGTATTTCTAGTTATAATGCATTTTGTGATATTAGGTGTTGATGGAATTTCAAACATAATATCTCTCATTATATCTTCTATTATAGAACGTAATCCTCTTGCTCCAGTTTTCCTTTCTATTGCTTTATCTACAATTGCTTCTAATGCATCTTGATTAAATTCTAGTTCAACATCATCCATTTCTAATAATTTTTGATATTGTTTTACTAATGCATTTTTTGGCTCTGTAGCTATTTTTATTAATGCTTGTTTGTCTAAATCTTTTAATGTTGCTATTATTGGTAATCTTCCTATAAATTCTGGTATTAATCCAAATTTTAATAAATCTTGTGGTAATAATTCTTGGAATACTTCATATTTGTTAATTTCTTTTTCACTTTCGATTTTTGCACCAAAACCTATTGATTTTTTACCAGTTCTTTCTTTTATGATATTTTCTAAGCCTTCAAAAGCTCCTCCACAAATAAATAGTATGTTTTCTGTATTTATTTGAATCATTTCTTGATTTGGATGTTTTCTTCCACCTTGTGGTGGTACTGATGCTATTGTTCCTTCAATTATTTTTAGTAAGGCTTGTTGAACACCTTCACCGCTAACATCTCTTGTTATTGATAAGTTTTCTGATTTTCTTGTTATTTTATCAATTTCATCAATATATATGATTCCTTTTTGAGCTTTTTGAATATCTCCATCTGCTGCTTGAATAAGTTTTAATAAGATATTTTCAACATCTTCTCCAACATAACCAGCTTCTGTTAATGTTGTTGCATCTGCTATTGCAAATGGTACATTTAATATTTTTGCTAATGTTCTTGCAAGAAGTGTTTTTCCACATCCAGTTGGCCCTAAAAGTAATATATTACTTTTTTGTATTTCTACATCATCTTTTTCTTTTTCGTTGCTTTCTTCATGAGCAATTCTTTTATAATGATTATAAACTGCAACTGCTAATGTTCTTTTGGCTTCATCTTGGCCAATTACATAATCATCCAATATTTTCTTTATTTCTTTTGGATTTGGTATTTTATCTAAATCATTTAATGTATAACCTAGTTCATCTTCTTCATATTTTTCTGCTTCTATAATGCTTGTACATAAATCTACACATTCATCACAAATAAATACACCTGGACCTGCGACAATTTTCTTTACACTATCTTGTGATTTGCCACAAAATGAACATCTTACATTTTTTGGGTTATCATTTTTAGCCATTTTCTATCTCCTTTAATTACATTCTTTTATCCATTATTCCATCTATTAATCCATATTTTAATGCTTCTTCTGCTGTCATATAATGGTCTCTTTCTGTATCTCTTTCTATTGTTTCTATAGATTGACCTGTTCTATCACTTAATAATTTGTTTAATTTTTCTCTTGTTCTTATCATATGGTCTGCATGAATTTTTATTTCAGTTGCTTGACCTGAAATTCCTCCACCTTGACCACCAATTAATGGTTGATGTATTAATATTTCTGAATTTGGTGTTGCAAATCTTCTACCTTTTTCTCCATTTGCTAAAAGTACAGCACCAAAACTTGCTGCTAATCCTACACATATTGTTGATACTGGACATTTTATATAGTTCATTGTATCTACTATTCCCATTCCATCTGTAATAGATCCTCCTGGTGAGTTGATATATAATGATATTTCTTTATCTGGATCTTCTGATTCTAAGAATAATAATTGTGCAATGATTAAACTTGCTGATGTTGGGTTAACATCTTCTCCTAAAAATATAATTCTGTCTTTTAATAATCTTGAGAAAATATCATATGATCTTTCTCCTTTTCCTGTTTGTTCGATTACATAAGGTACTAAACTATCTTTTTCAAACATATTTTTTCCTCCTCTGTCTTTTAGACATAATAATTATACACAAAAAGGCTGGTAATGCTTTTTATAATGCTTCACCCCAACCTTTCTTTAACTATTTATTTTATTTTTGCATTTTTTACTAAAAATTCTAATGCTTTTTCAGATTCTACTCCACTTTTTATGTAATTTCTTACGTTTTCATTTTCCATAAATTCTTTGTCATCTGATTTTCCATAATTTTTAGCCATTTCTTTTACTTTTTCTGTTATTTCATCTTCTGTTGCTTCTATTTTTTCAGCTTTGATTACTGCTTCTAACATTAATCTTGATTTGATTGCTTCTATTGCTTGAGGTTCATATTCTTTTTTAACTTCTTCAGCTGTTTTTCCCATCATTTTTAAGTATTGATCTAATTTTAATCCTTGATATGAAAGTCTGCTTTCAACATTTCTTAACATATCTTCTGTTTCGTTTTCAATCATTCCTGATGGAATATCAACTTTTACGTTTTCGCATACTGCTTTTATAACAGCATCTTCTGTTTCATATTTTTGTCTTTGTTCATTGTCTTTTTCCATTCTGTCTTTGATGCTTTTCTTTAATTCTTCTAATGTATCAAATTCGCTAGTGTCTTTTGCGAAATCATCGTTTAATTCTGGTAATTCTTTTTTCTTGATTTCGTGTAATTTAACTTTGAATGTTGCATCTTTTCCAGCTAAATCTTTAGAAAAATATTCATCTGGGAATTTTACTTTTATATCTCTTTCTTCATCGATTTTCATTCCAATTATTTGGTCTTCAAATCCAGGTATAAATGTATTGCTTCCTATTTCTAATTCATGACCTTCAGCTTTTCCACCTTCAAATGCTTTACCATCAACAAATCCTTCGAAATCAATAACTGTTATATCACCTTTTTCTACTGGTCTGTCATCAATTGATATTAATCTTGAATTATGTTCTTGCATATGTGATAATTCGTGGTTTATATCTTCATCTGATACATTATACTCTATTTTTGGTATTTCTATACCTTTATATTTTCCAAGTTCTGCTTCTGGTTTTGTTTGGAATACTGCTGTAAATATTAAATCTTTTCCTTTTTCGATTTGTTTTACATCGATATCTGGTCTGCTTACAGCTTCTATTTTATTTTCTTTTAATGCTGTTTCTAATTCTTCTGGTACTACTTCATTAAATGCATCTTCATAGAAAATTTCTTTTCCATAATATTTTTCTACTATGCTCATTGGAGCTTTACCTTTTCTGAATCCTGGTATATTAAAATATTTTGCACTTTTAAAATATACTTTTTGAATTGCTTCATCAAATTTTTGAGCCTCTATTGTTAACTCTAATTTTACTTCATTTGCATTTTCTGTTTTTTCAACTTTACATTTCATAATAATTTCTCAATCCTTTCATTTATTCATATAGCTTTTATATTATACCATATTTTTCCTATTTTGCAATGATTTTTTATAAATTTTTCAAAAATACTTGTTTTTTTTATTATTTTATGATAAACTTAGAAGCAGTCAATTTTAATTTAAAAATTAGGAGGTGCAAAGAAATGGCTAAATGTGCAGTTTGTGAAAAATCACAAAGTAATGGAAATAAACTTAGCATAACTCGTTCACATATAAGTAAAAGAAGTCCACGTACTTGGAAACCAAATTTAAGAAGCGTAAAAGCTATTATGGAAAATGGTGAAGTAAAAAGAATTCATGTTTGTGCAAAATGTTTAAAAAATGGAAAAGTTAAAAGAGCATAATGATCGCTCTTTTTTTGTTTATATAAAATATTAAAAGAGGGTTTGTAGTTTACTACTTTCCCTCTTTTCTTAGTCTTTTATTCCAAAAATTAATTTTACAAATCCTCTTAAAAATTTTGGAACTTTTTTTACTACGATAGTCATATGTACCCCTCCTTAATATTCTTATTATTAGCTATTCTTTAGCATGCAAGCCACATGATTCCTACACAAGCTAATGCTACTCCTATTATAAAAAGCCAACCTGTTAGTGGAAGCAATAATACTAATAATATTCCTAATCCTATTCCTATTAATATTACTCCTAATGTTTTTTTCAATGCACATAACATATTATTACCTCCTAATTGTTTTTATATATTATATTAACTTTTTTATTTTATTGTTCCTTTTTATGTTAAATATGATGTTGTTGTTATTGATTTGTTATTGATTTTTTATTATTTTCTTTATATAATTATATTGATATTATTAAATTTATGAGAGGTATAGATATGACAAGAAATGATGCAATTGATATAATAAAAATTTTAAAAGATACTTACCCTGATGCAAAATGCAGCTTAGATTTTCAAACTCCTTTTCAAATGGTTATAGCTGTTATGTTGTCAGCTCAATGTACTGATGAAAGAGTTAATAAAACTACTCCTACTCTTTTTGGTAGATGTAAAACTATCGAAGATTTTGCAAATATAGATATTGATGAATTAGAAAATATTATTCATCCTTGCGGTTTTTATAAAAATAAAGCTAAAAATGTTAAATTATGTGCTAAACAAGTTTTAGAAAATTTTAATGGTGTTGTTCCAAATAATATGAAAGATTTAATGTCTCTTGCTGGTGTTGGCAGAAAGTCTGCTAATGTTGTTATGCTTGAAGTTTTTGATGATGCTCAAGGTATTGCTGTTGATACTCATGCTAAGAGAATTTCTAATTTGATTGGTTTTTCTTCCGAAAAAGAACCTGAAAAAATTGAACAGGATTTGATTAGACTTATTCCTAAAGAGTATTGGAATGATGTTAATCATTTGCTTATTTGGCATGGTAGAAATATTTGTGTTGCTAGAAATCCTAAGTGCGATATTTGTCCTGTTAGTGAGTATTGTAAGAAAAATAGAAATATTTAAAATTAAAAAAACTCGCTTTGTTTTATACTGGTTAAATTCTTTAATTCAGTATAAATCAGTGAGTCTTTAATTTTATTACAATTCTATATCATCATAATTGTTACTTTCTTTTAAATTGTCTGTCATCCTATCTTCTTTTGGATTTTGTAATCCTTGTGTTGTAGTAGATATCAAATTTCTTAAATCTTGAATAAATTCTCTTTTTTTATCTGTATCTTTTACCTCTTGCACTTGTTTTTGAATAGTATCTACTATTGGTTGATTCACAACTTTCTGGACATCTGTTGGTAACATTTTTATTTGTCTATTAATAATTTTATTTATAAACGGTAACTTTCTAATATATTTACTCTGAACTAAAAATCTTACAAACTTTTCTTTTATAGTTAAATTATTTGCTACTTGTTCCAAGTGTTGTTTTTCTTCAAATTCATATTGTTTTTCTTGCAATGCCTCTTCTATTTCATTTAAATTATTAAATTGTCTTCCAAAATCATTTTCAACAATAGATTTTAAATTTGAAATGTATTCATTTATTGATAATTGTTTTCCATTTTTAGTTTTCAAATTTGCTAAATTATAAAATGGAATTAATTCTTCATTTTCTGTTTTACCATATTGGTTTATTTTTGAATCTATCATATATTGTATAATTCCAGCAAATCTTCGATAATTGGTATTATTTAAATTTAAATTATCTTCTGTCCTTTTAAAAAAATCCGTATCGATTATTTGTATTTTTTGCGTTTCTTCGTTCCACATTACATTGTCATCGTGCATATCTTCAAATATAATCCCTTGTTTAGATATTTCTTCAACATCTTGCTCTGCTTTTGTAATAACTGATTGCAATTGTTCAAATGGTAACATTGATATTATATCTTTCATTTTTCTTCCAGAAACAAAATCCATTGAATAGCCTAACAAATTCCCATTATTGTCCTCTAATATTTCATTTGGAAATATGCATAAATCACTTTTTACTCCTGCTAATTGTTGTAACATTTCTTTACTATAGAATCTTTTTGAATCAGAATTTTCTTTTAATATTTTATATACTGTACTGCCATTTCTATATATATTGGCACATTTTCCTTCTCCAATTTTTTCTTGTTTTTCAATTTCTTTTGCATTTACTTTTCCTGACAATTCTTTTTTTGAGTTATAAGTGTAATTCCTTTATTAGCAAATTCTTTTAATTTTTCTTCTTTTTTCGTTTGCCATTCTTTTGAAGATATAAAATCAAAACTTATCTGTGCTGTTCCCACATTCTTGTCTTTGCCAAATATTTGTGTAGCCAATTTTGCTTCTGGACTATCTATTAAAAAATCTTCATTATTCGGCTCTTGTTTATTATAAGTTCTTGTCTCAAAATCAAGCTCTTTTAAAAATTTCAATTCTCTTCCTAACAGTATTGGTGAAATCATATAAATACTATCTTTTCCTTGAAATTCATCATAGCCATTTTCTTTTAATTCTTTTATTTTATCTATAGCATCCAATAAATACATATTAACTGTATCTATTGTTCTAGAAATTCCTTGATTTGCAATCATTGAATGCAAATCAGTTGGTAAATGAAGATGAACACAATTACTAGCTATCCCATATGAAAAAAATTCGTTTATTAAAATATGTTTTTGGACAGTATTGTTTTGTTTTTCAGAAATCTTACTTTCAAAAAATCTTGTTATAGCTTCTTTTGTGCCTCCTGCTTGCATAATTGCTTTTTGAAGTGAAACCTCATCGATTGTTTTAACTTTATTCAATAATTTATTTATTGTTTCTTCATTATCATGAGTTTTCATTGATATTAATATATCTTCTACTTCTATTTTATTCATTATTAACCTTTCTATATTTTATAATTTTTTATTAATTAGTTTAATTCTTTATTTAGAAATCTATTTTTGTTTTTTGGTATTGTTATTTATAGTCTACCATTATCTATTAAATTATTCAAGTAAATTTTTTCTTAAATTTTCCATAAAAATGAATATTCAAAAAACATTTGACATATAATAAAAAATATAGTATACTATATTTAGCTTAAGCAAGAGAATAAATTGAAGAACTCAAATGTTTAGAGAGATATGTTGACCACATATCTCATTTTTTTTGCACAAAAATAAATATGAAGATGAAATCTACAAGCTGGAAAAAGAAAATAGCTTTTTACGAAAAGTTATAAATACATTTGAAAAAACAGTAGATAAATTCATACATTGGGTATGTAATAAGTTCTTAGTTTCTTTTGAAGAAGAATTTATAAGAGATTTTGAACTTGAAAATGATATTTATCTTGATCCAGAGAAACAGATTGAATATGAGGAAGAAAAAGATTGGAATTTAGAATTATAAAAAATACCGGTAGAAGATTGACTCCTACCGATATTTTTTATTTTTTTGTAAACATATGAACAGTTAATTCAGCAGTTTCAGTTATATATTCTGGAAGAATACATCTTGCATAAAAATAGTATCCATTTTCATTGGATTTGCCAATTTCATTAAAAGCATTAGCAACATCATTCATAACGACATAAAATTCTTCTCCCTTAACATATTCTGACAGATAATCAAATACTCTGCCATGTTCTAATAGTGCACGACCATCATCATACCAACGACTTATTTTTACTGTTACGCTATGAGATGTTTTTGCTGGATAACAGTTTTGAACAGACCACTCAAGTCTACTCATAATCCAATAAAACAGTTCATCTGTTTCTTGTTGTTTTGGACTACGCTCTGTGTTTAGCCGATTTTTATTTCTTTCAGCTAAATTTTCTGCTATAATTAAATATTTTTCGTTTACCATAGAATTTACCTCCTAACAAATTTGTTTGAGAATTATCAACACCAGAACTGGTTTAAATTTATTCAAAAGTTTCAGTTACAATCATTACATTCTCCAACAATATATCCACATTCTTCACTTTCCCAGTTAGGAACATTAGCTAATCCAGTTTGCTCAATATAAGCATTTAATGAATTAGATAGGTTCTCTGTTAATTTTGCTGGGCAAGTATCAAATGTTAAAGGATGGTAAAAAGCACCACTAGATACAGTAACTTTTTTCTTGTCTTCTGAAATTTCTAAGAGAATTTGATTAGGTTTTAATTGTTCCATGTTTTTCCTCCTTCAATATTCATTGTGTTGTTTACTTGTCATTTATGCTCAACTCCAAAAGGAGATTATAAAAGTTAATTCTAGTGTATTTTATCACATTTTTATGTAAAATGCTAGTATTTTAAATTATTTTCTGCTATAATATATTTATCATAATTCCAAACAGAAGAATAGGAGGTTAATTTTATGAATGATAAGAGCAAGACAGAAAGATTAGATTTTGGTATGACAGAAGAAAAATTTAAAGACATGTTAGAGAAACAAGAACGGTTATCAAAAGAAACTTATGACAATAGCGCTCTTGAACAATTTGTAAGGAAACCAAAACAATCAAACTTATACGATAGAATCAAATCAGTTGTAGATTTTATTTTGTTGTTTTTTCTTTTTATTGTTATCTGTGTTGTTTCAGTAATAAGCAGTGTACTAGGAACAATGGAAGTTTATGTAGCTGTTCCTATTGCATTTTTATCTATGGTAGGTATTATTATACTAGTAATAGATACAAGAAAAGAAAATTATAAGTGATATAAAAGATAAATCTCCATAATAATTATTATGGGGATTTATTGTTGCTTTTTAATATTATATTATAATATATTTTTGATTTCTACTTTTTGGTTTATCTGGAATTGTCATTCTTATTTTTTTCTTCCAATAATTTATTTATATAATTATTCTTAAACTTATATACATCTTTGTAACCAAAATATTCTGTAATTTCTTTTAGTGATTTCTCTGTCTTACATAATTCTAATATTTGGTGTTCACTTACTGCTAACCTACTGCTTTTCTTACTGCCTAACTTACTGCTTTTGGTCTTTGCAGTATTATCATATTCAAAAGGATTTTCTTTATATTTAAAAGAAAATCTTAAAAAATGATCCATAACTTTGAAACAACTTTTATCATAAGCATCTAAAATTCTCAAAACTCCAGAACCTATATTTTCAATTAAATCTACATCTTTAAATACTCTAATAAGTTCTTTGTTTCTTTCATTTACAGACTTAATCAAAAAAAGAATTTTTTTAAATATATAATCCGCATTCATTTTTGTCTTCATTTGTATATAATTTATTTAAGCATATTTCTTCAAACATGAATATTCTTTTCAATTCCCCAAATTCTCAATGCAATCATTTGTTGTTTAATATAATCGGAAGATGTAATCAATAGTATTCTATTTTCTATATCTAAATCAATAGCACCTTGTTATCTACAAGCCTTACCGTTTGTTTTTGGATAATCACAATAAATCTCATCTAGTCTTGAATTTGGAATAGAATAATATTAATCCCTGATTAAATCAAATGAACTAACTCTAGTTGCACTTTCTTCCTAAAAGATATCCAAAGATATCCTTTGGAAAAGGATAAAATTAACCTTTAATATTCTTGTAATATTTTGTTAATTATAATCTTTTACTCTGTTTTTCTGTCATTACTCTACTACATTTATTTTCCAAATTCCACTTTTTGTAGAGCCAACTCTTTCAATAATGCCTTTTTCCTTTAGATTTTTAATATTATATGATATACCATCTCTTGTCAAATCAAGAATTTTAGCCATTTCAACCTGTGTAATACCTGGATTTTTCTTAATTAAATTTATTATTTTTTCTTGTGTAGTTTCTTGTGTAGCTTTTTGTGTAGTTTCTTGTGTAGTTTCTTGATTAGATGTTACAATCATTCCATCTACAGCTTCATTTATAACTTTAAGCATAAATTCAATAAATTCATTTGAATTTCCTACATTATTACAGTTTTGAATTGCAGTATAATATTCTTTTTGATGTTTTCTTATTATACTTTCTATTGGAATATATTTAAACAAATCTTTCCAATGTGCAAGTATTGCTGTTTGCCATAATCTTGCAGTTCTTCCATTTCCATCTGAAAAAGGATGTATAAATACAAATTCATAATGAAATATAGAAGATAAAATTAACGGATTAACTTTTTCTTTCGCTTCATTCATCCAACTAAACAAGTTATCCATTAATGTTGGAACCATTCTATGAGGTGGAGCCATAAATATTTGAATATCTCCATCATAAACAGCTTCTCCATGATTTCTAAATTTTCCGCAGTCATCTTCAATAGCAAATGTTAATATTCCATGTATCTTTTTTAAATCTTTTACAGAATATGGATTTATATTATCAATTTCTTCATAAGCTTTATATGCATTTTTTACTTCTTGAATATCTTTTTGTTCTCCTATAACTGCTTTTCCATTTATTACAGCTTCGACTTGAAACAATGATAATTGATTATTTTCAATGGCTAAAGATGAATGTATTGACTGTATTCTTGTTTTCCTTCTTAATTCTGGAAATCTATTTAAACTTTCAAAATAATTCGCTTCTCCTATTTTTTCCATTATGCTTGTTGCTAAGTTTAACATTTTATCAGTAATTGTATAAGGTGGTTTATTTATTTCCATTTTTTGCCTCCATTATTCAATTTATTTTTTCTTTTTTAAGTTTACACTTTTTTTCTTAAAAAACAAGAAAAAGTTAAACCTGTAAAATTTATATAAATTAAAACCTCAAGCTTATCTTACGAAACACTTGAGGTTTTAATGGTGCAGATGGCCGGAATCGAACCGGCACGGTTTATTCAACCGCAGGATTTTAA
>OGHJ01001343.1_pt1 | contig 27039 bp, 25 predicted proteins | sample 1571351 | NCBI WGS metagenome assembly OGHJ01 (sample SAMEA2582037, study PRJEB24529) | metagenome | biome: Human gut stool | place: China | collected 2011 | reverse complement strand
GTGGGAATGGGGAACGGAATCCCCATCAAGATTGCCGGGAATGAAAAATCACGAAAGTGAGTTTTGAGTTACCATAGGCGAATCTTGCTCTAAGACAGAAAAAGACCTGTCTTTTATCGTATGCCGTAGACCTATCAAAAGAAGTCCTTCTATAAATAGGAATCCGCAGCCCCTATTTGGAATACACTTTTCAAATTTTTTTGAAATTTTTTCAAAAACTGTATTCCAAAATGCCCTTCTGGATTCCTATTAGTAAAGGGGGATTGATTTCTATGAAGCAGAAAGAACGATTTGACGAAAAGCCAAAGCAGGAGCATACGGAGCCTAAGCATCACAGAAAAGCCATCATCAAGGGCATCACCGTATATGAATCGTTCCGGCCAGAGGGCAGCGAACTGTGGGATTGCCTGCTGCAGAGTATGGGGAAGCACTGAAAAATAAATTTTGAAAAATGTGCGCAGCAGCTTGATTTTTGTGTCACAGCTTGGTAGAATACAGACGGGTTAAGTGAATAGTGCAATCAAAAGCCATTAACTTTCTGGATTTTACCATGCAATTTGCGTGGAGACAGGAGGTTTAATGGCTTTGTTTTTTTACAAGGAAAAGAATAAAGACATACGGGCAGCGGCCTATCTGAGATTGTCCATCGAGGATGGCGACAAGGCTGAGAGCAACAGCATCGGCAATCAGAGAGAACTGATTCGGGATTTTGCTGCAGAACGGCCAGGACTGTATTTGGTCGAAGAGTACGCTGACGATGGCTACACAGGAACCAACTTTGAACGTCCGGGCTTTAAGCGGATGATGGAGGATATTAAATCCGGCAAAATCAACTGCATCATCGTCAAGGACTTATCCCGCCTTGGTCGTAATTACATCGAGATGGGAAAATATCTGGAACAGATTTTCCCGATAATGGGGATTCGCTTCATCGCTATCAACGACAACTATGACAATGCGAACACCGAGAGCAGCGATTCGGACAGCATTGTAGTTCCGTTCAAGAATCTGTTGAACGATTCCTACTGCCGGGATATTTCCATCAAGGTGCGCAGCCAGCTGGACATGAAACGGCGCAAAGGGGAGTTCATCGGCGGTTATGCAATCTACGGCTACTGCAAAGACAAACGGAACAAAAACCGTCTGGTGGTAGACGAGTATGCAGCAGATATTGTCCGCTCTATCTACCGCAGAAAACTGGAAGGCATGAGCGCGCAGGCGATTGCCGAGCAGCTGAACAGCGAGAACGTGCTGGCTCCCAGCGAATACAAACGGCTGTGCGGTTTGAATTACCATAGCGGGTTCAAAGCTGGTACTCATGCGAAGTGGCAGGCAATTCAGGTACTTCGGATTCTGAAAAATGAAGTCTACACTGGGACGATGGTGCAGGGCAGACGGCAGAAGATCAATTACAAAATCAAGAAGATTCGGGATGTGGAAGAATCCGGCTGGATCAGAGTTCCCAATATGCACGAAGCAATCATTCCGCAAAAGCTGTTCGATACCGTGCAGGAGGTCTTGAAACTGGACACTTGTGCATCGAAAGGACAGCAGACCGTAAATCTGTTTTCAGGCATCGTTCGCTGCGGTGGCTGTGGGCAGAACATGGTGCGGCGTACCGTATCAAAAAACGGAAAGAAATATATTTATCTGCACTGTGTCACAAACCACAATGGTTTAGGCTGTTCCTCACATCTTATCAGCGAAAGTAAGCTGGCCGAAGTGGTGCTAGCCGCATTGCAGGGAAAAGTCCAGCAGATCAGCGGACTGGAACATCGGCTGGATGAAATCAATGAGATTCCCAAGAATGAGCGCAGACTGAAATCTGTGGAAGAACATCTGAAAATGTTGGAGCAGGAAGAACAGAAATACCAGACCTTGCGCCGCCAGCTTTATGAGGATATGAGCAGCGGTATTGTCAGCAAGGAAGAGTATAAGGAGTTCAGCCATTCCTTTAATGAAAAGGTTGAAGCTATCCGTAAGGCCAAAGCAGAAATGAACCGACAGAGGGATTGTCTGAACAATCTGGATGTGGAACATCTGCCATGGATCGAAGATTTCAAGTCCTACCAAAACCTGACAAGTCTGAACCGCCGCGTTCTGGTGGAACTGGTAGAGAGCATCACAGTCTATGACAAAGAACACATTCATATCCAATACCGCTTCGATCAGGAAATTCGCAATGTGCTGGAATATTGCAGTAGTGTTCCGGCAGAAAAAACGGAGGAAAGTGCAGTATGAAGTGTGTAAGCTATACCCGGACACTTCCTTGGAAGAACCATCAAGGAGAACTGACGATTGCCGAGCAGAATCAGCGCATTGCGGCATATCTGGCGGAACATAAAGAACTGGATTTGCAGAAAAAGTATTCTGACCGCAAGAACGATGAAAAGGCGCGCACCGCGTTCGACCAAATGACCAATGATGGGGTAGAGCGAAAATTTGATTGTATTATTGTGGCATCCATGTACTACTGTGGGCCTGATTTCCCGGCAGCACGGCAGGCAATCAAGGAAACGCTCTATGCAACGGGCATCGACCTGATCGTGCTGGATGAAGGTCTGAATACTAGAGCGGCCAGCCGAAAAGAAGTTGAGGACTATTTTGAAGCAAAACGCTGTGAGATGCACGCAGAAATCATGTTTGCGTGGAGAAAAAAACAAGGCGCAGGATTCCGGCTGACAAACTCTGTTCCATTTGGCTATATTCGCAGAAACGGCGAAAGCAATATGGTAAAGGATGAAGAAGTTGCTCCTTATTTGAACGAGGCTTTTTCCAGATATGAGTCCGGCCAGAAAATGCGTGATATTGCAAAGTGGTTAAATGAGCAGGGCGTGGAACCCCCCATGAAGCACAAAAAGAGAATTTTGGGAAAGCCTTATGATGAGGAACCAGACCAGTGGACAACGGATATGCTGCGGTGTTTATTCCGAAACCCGACTTATACGGGGGCGGCGGCAAATGGAAGCCGCCAGATCATTGCGGAAAACTGCCACGAACCATACATAACCAAAGAGCAGTTCTATGCTTTCCCTTGCAATATGAGGGAGGGGGAGAACAAAATCTCCATTCGGAAAAGCTACAAAAAACCGAACCCGCTGGCAAAACACATTGTCTGTACTTGTGGCCACGCACTCTGCTGGCACAAGGATAAGAAAACGGGGGAAGAACTTTTCTACTGCCGTTACTGCCGCGCACACAAGGAAAACGGAAAGAATCTGAAAGTCCCGGCAGCTACCATTTATAAAAAGGTGATGGCCGCTCTGGAACTGGAACATCTGAAAGAAGAAAAGCTGGCTGCAGCGATTCAGCAGGGAGCAGGCAAGAAAGCAATCGAGGTAGTTCGAGCCGAAAGGTCGTTGCAGATGAAGTCCGTTCTGGCTGAACTGAATATGGAACAGTTTCGCCGTGTGCCACTGTATGAGAGTTATATAGCCGATGAAATCACCGAAGAACAGTACCATGCGGAACTGATGGACTATGAAGAAGCACATCGGAAATTGAATGAACAGCTTACAGCAATTATGGAAGATACGCTGGTATGCGAACGGGCGTTGAGCCTGCGCAATCCGTGGATTCAGCAGATGGCACAGTATAGGACCCCGGAGGAACTTGATCGCAATTTTGTAAAAAAGTATATCGAGCAGGTCACGGTTACATTACTGGACGATGGACAGGCAGAAATCAGCCTGACCATGAAAACGGATGAATGGAAACAGATGCTTAGTCGGATAGAAGTGGAGGGTACAGGCAGTGGCACGAAAGAGTAGAAAAAATCTCCCGCAGCCGGAACAGGCGGCAGCTTCTGTGCTGCTCCCGGAACTGGAAGAAGCAAAAATGCCTGCGGCAATCTATGGGCGGCTTTCTGTTGAGGATGAAGAAACAGAAGAGAGCATGGAAACGCAGATCGCACTGGTGCAGGACTATATCAACCGCAGCAGGGAACTCAGCTATGTGGATACCTACTTCGACAATGGATTTACGGGAACAAATTTCAAGCGGCCTGCATTTACCCGCCTGATGAACGATGTACGGCAGAAGAAAATCAAGTGCATCGTGGTGAAAGACCTCTCACGCTTTGGCCGCAACTATTTGGAAGCAGGATACTATATCGAAACGGTGTTCCCATTTTTGGGGATTCGATTGATTGCTGTTACAGATAATTTTGACAGTACGCGCAAAGAGGACATGGAAAGTCTGGCTCTCCCGATTCGGAATATGGTCAACGCAATGTACGCGAAAGACATATCCAAAAAGATATGGACTTCCTTGCAGCGCAAAAAAGAAGCAGGCTATGCTGTCGGAAACGATGCTCCGTATGGCTATATTCGGAACTCCGTGACAAAGCGAAATGAAATTGACCCGGAAGCTGCATTTTATGTGCAGTTGATTTTCCAGTGGGAACTGATGGGTGTGCCAATTTTTGAAATTGCTCGACGAATGACATTGCTGCAGGTTCCGACTCCACGGGAGTGGCATAGAAAAATGGTTGAGGGGAAAGAAGTGCTTACCTGTAAAAAGTGGGGCGTAACCACAATCCGGCACATCTTGGAAAATCAAACCTATGTGGGCGATACCATCAACAATAAAAGTACACAGAAGTTATTCGCAGGACAGGACAAGCACGACCTTCCCAAAGAACAGTGGTATGTGGCAAAGAACACACATCCGGCCATCATTGCAAGGGATGATTTTGAAAAGGTGCAAAAAATCTTGAACAAGAATCGAGCAGTATTCAAGACAGTAAGAGCAAAGTCGGAGCAGATTCGGGCAGAATATCAGAATGACCTTGCAGGAATGGTGTTTTGCGCAGACTGCGGCAGACCGATGGAGTTTGAACGACTGCCGCATGGAGCGGAAGAAAGTAAAAAGGTCTGCTATTACATCTGCAAGGCAAGACAGGCTGACGATAAGTGCATCGGCCATCAGATTCCGGAAAAACTGCTGAAAGCCCTGATAATGGATCAGCTGCATTTGTTCATTGTCCAGCTGAGCGATAAACGGAAGGTGCTGGAAGAATTGCAGAAAATCGAGGATGTGCAGAATCCCGTTTACCGGGCAAAGGGTGAAATTATGAGCCTGACCGATAAAGTCAGCCAGATGGCCAAGAAGCGGGAACAGCTTTATGCAGACTATGTGGCTGGTGTGGTGGATTCCGAAGATTACCAGCTGATTCGGGAAGATTATTCCAGACAGTATGATGGTCTACGGGCTGCGCTGCAGGAAGCAGAAAACAAAAAAGCGGAAGTAGAACGGCAGATCGAAGAATACCTGAATATGACTTCTCATTTGGAAGAACATCTGGACAACTTTGAATTTGACATTCAGTTGGTAAAATCCCTTGTGCAGAAAATCGAAGTGAGTGCGGACAAGCGGATTCGGATTGTTTTCGGATTTCAGGATGTGTTTACAGAACTTGGAAAGGAGAGTGCAGAAACATGATTGCAGCGTATCAGCGCATTTCAAGGGCTGATGGCGACTTGGGCAAAGATGGCAAGGATAAGAGCAACAGCATTGAGAACCAGAAAGAACTGATCCAGCGGTATATCTCCTGCAAAGAAAGCCTGCAAAATGTGCCTGTGATGGATTTTGTAGATGACGGCTACACAGGCAGCAATTTTGACAGACCTGGATTCCAGCAGATGATGGATGGTGTGCGCAATGGCAAGATTGATACCATCATCGTGAAAGACCTTTCCCGTTTTGGCCGTGATTATATCGGTGTGGGCGAATACATGGAGCAGATTTTCCCCCTGCTGGGTGTCCGGCTCATTGCTATCAACGATAACTATGACAGCAATAATTATAAAGGTACAACGCTGGGAATGGATGTGATCGTCAGTAATCTGGTAAATACCATGTACTGCCGGGATGCAGGAAAGAAACTGCGGACTGCAAATCAGGTCAAGTGGCGTAAAGGCATCACAACTGCATCTGCTGCACCGTTCGGCTATCAGTTTGACCCGGACAAAAAGGGCGCATTTATCATCGACCTGCCAGCAGCAAAAATCGTGCGGCGTATTTTCGACCTTGCGATTCTGGGGCTGGGAACAAGAGAGATAGCAATGATGCTCAATGACGAAAATGTTCCTGTGCCGAGCGTATATAACAAAGAAAATAAGGCGTATGGCAAGGAAACGACCTATACCATCGCCCCAGTGATTCTTTGGGATAGCTCTCGTGTCTGGAAAATCCTCACGGCGTATGTGTACACTGGGGCAATGGTTTTGGGCAAAACAAAAACACTGATTTCCGGCAAAAGCATTGTCAGAACAGTTCCCAAAGGACAGCAGTTTATTACGGAGGGAACCCATGAAGCAATCGTAAGTCGTGAAGAATTTGAAAAAGCGCAGCTTGTCATAAAGAGCAACAGCCATAAGGTGTTGATGGGCCGCGTGGACTTCCCGCTAAAAGGAAAAGTCCGCTGCGGAAATTGCAGGCGAGTGATGGCGCACAATTTTAAACAGGTTGTGCCGACATTCTGGTGCAGAGAGGGCTTGGAACTGGTTGGGCAGACCCAATGCACATCTGAGATATTTCAGGTCAGTGATATTGAAAGTGCCGTCTTTCAGGCACTGAAAAAGGAACTCTCTCTGCTGGATTCCCTCTACGGCGATATTCAAAAAGAAGAACAGGATTTGAAAGAAGCCCACAAAAAGGCAAACCGCCGCAAAACTCTGATGGAGCAAGAACTTAAAAACCTGAAAGGTGAGAAGATGCGGATGTATGAAGAATATGCAGCAGGAACACTCCCATTGGATACCTACAAGCAGAAAAAGCAGGAGTGTGACAGACGAATTTCAGAGGTGCAAGAGCAAATTGAACAATCCAAGGCGGAAGAATCCGCTGAGAGCGTTGTGCCGGGAACCGTGCGCGCAGCGGCAGAGCAGGCTGAAAATTTTCTGAACGGAACGAGGCTCACGGCAGGTATGGTGTCGGCCTTTATCGAAAATGTCTTTGTGCATGATGGAGGGCGCATCGTGGTACGGTTCAAATATGAGCGGAGCATACAGGATACTGTAAAAGCACTGCACACAAGCTAAATTTGAGAGAGGACTGGGTTGCCCATGTTGGAACATCAGAGAGTGTGCTATAACATGGGCAACAGACCAGCCAGAAAGAGGACATTATGAAAGCAATTCGATGGCTGTTAAAATTGATGCTGGTGATGATAACCCTCCCGCTGATCCTTGCTGTATGGCTGGCAAAGTGGTTTGTGGCATTTCTGCATCATTGTTCGGCATGGATTTTCTATCTGCTGGGCAGTGTGCTACTGGCAACGGCGGTCCTTTCGTTCTTGATGCAACAGTCGCAAGGAGTGGAAGCACTTCAAATGCTGATCGGTGGATTTGTGATTTTTATGGTCCCGCAGGTGGTCGGCAGCGTAGTTGTACTTCTGGAACTGGCGGTAGCAATGCTTCGGCAGGTATGGTACATATAAGATGTCCGCCCCGGATAGCCTACCTTTGGAACTGCACGAAAAAACAACGCCCGTCTGGGTGAGGGGATTTGTGAATCTTCTCGACCAGGCGGGTGTTTCATTCCGCAGGAATGTGATAGTTATAGAATGAGCGTTTCTACCTATATATAATGGAATGCCGCCACAGCCACCGACTATACGGTACTATGACGGCATTATTTTTTATCATCTGGAATGAACTGCACGACATCATTGGGAGTGCAATCGAGCATCTGACAGAGTTTTTCCAATGTGGATAGTGTAATATTCCGATTCTTTTTCAGAGTGTCCAGCGTTTTGTTGTCCAAGCCGTTTTTGAGAAGCTGGTACTGTGTTACCTGCTTGCGGCGCATAGTTTCCCACAGAGGAGTAAAATCAATCAAAGCTGTCACCACTTTTGCTTGTAAAAAATTGTTCTTTACGTTTCATTATACGGGGTGGGTATGCAAATGGATATTGTGGAGATACCCACAATGCGGTATAATAAGTAAGATAGAGAGTCTGCAAATAGTGTTTGCCCATGTTATGACATTAATGATAATGCTATAACATGGGCAACTTTGTAATAGGAAGAAAAAGTGGAAGGAGGGAGAAATGTGGCAAGCGATAGTCATGCTAAAAGGCCAATTGTGGTAGAACGACGTAAGGAAAAGGGAAGAAAAAAGACACCTCGCCTGACAAAGACCTATGATGTGAAAATAATTCCTGCAACAGTGGGTGTCGTGGCGGAAACAGAAGAACCACCTAAAAAGCGTGTCGCTGCATACTGTCGTGTCAGCACGGATCAGGAGGCGCAGGAAACCAGTCTGGAAGAGCAAATGGCACATTTCAACACTGTTATAGCGGAGCATCCAGACTGGGAGTTGGCAGGAATTTATGCGGATGAGGGAATCTCTGGTACACAAGTTAAGCATCGAGTGCAGTTTCAGCAGATGATAGAGGATGCAAAGGCTAAGAAAATTGATCTGATTCTTACGAAGTCTATCAGTCGTTTTGCTCGTAATGTGGTGGACTGCCTGACTAATATTCGATTGCTGCGGAATCTCCGGCCACCTGTCAGTGTGTATTTTGATAAGGAACGCTTGGATAGTCTGGATGAAAAGGCAGAAGTATTTCTGACGATGCTGGCTTCCTTCGCACAGGAGGAATCCCGAAGCATCTCCACTAATATCAAGTGGGCAACTCGAAGCCGGATGAAAGCCGGAACGCAAAAAATCAGTACGACGAGTCTGCTGGGCTATGATACGGACGATGATGGCGAAATGGTGATTGTTACCAACGAAGCTGAAATTGTTCGTACCATCTATATGAGCTTTGATAAGGGAATGCACCCGGCAGAAATTGCAGAAAAGCTCAATGCGTTGGAAATCAGGACAATCAAAAATAACCCGTGGACGGGTGAATCGGTCAAGAATATCCTGCGGAATGAAAAATACTGCGGCGACGTTCTGATGCAGAAAACCTATACGGTAGATTGTTTGACCCACAAGACCAAGAAAAACGAAGGCGAGGTGGAGCAGTATTTTATACCAGACCATCACCCCGCAATCGTAGAGCGAGAGGTCTGGGATAAGGCACAGGTAAGGCTGGAACAGATTGCAGGCAAGCGGAGGCGTATTCGCCCAAAGCAGCAAAGGCTGATTCCTTTACGAAAAGGCGTGCTGTTAGGATTCGTTCCCATTAGACCTACATGGAAGGCTGTTTCCTTCAAGAGGTTGGAAACGGCAACAGAAAAGGTGATGGCACTGGTTGATGCAAAGCCAGAGCAGGAACACATAGAATATGAAAGCGAGGAATGTGAAATGGAAATTTTGAAGGGATTTGAGGTAATCAATCTAAAGCAACCGAAAGGCGAGTCTGTTATGACGGTGACTTCAAACAGCCTGAAATTTAATAAGGCAACGGCTGTAGAGTTGAACTATGCACCGTACATCAGGGTGCTGCTCAACGCAAAGACCAGGCAGATTGCGATTCAGCCTTGTTCAGAAAAAGATCCGAATGCGATCAAGTTCAGTAATGAGGAAAGCAAGCAGACTTATGCAATCAGCATTAAGGTGCCGGCTATCCAGGTAGAGTTTCGGAGAATGCTGCCTTTCGAGGATGACAATGGTGGTAAACTTAGCTATACCTTGAATGGAACCATGTACCCGGATGAGCAAGTTGTCATTTATGATATTGGGGATGTGAAACCGGAAACAGAAAAGAAACGCCGGGGCAGAAGAAAAAAATCTGAAATTGAAGCAGAACAAAAAGAGAACTAAGAATAATATTTGAAGATTTGGTAGTGGCTCCCACTTGTGATTCAAAGGAAACTTTGAGTTGCAGGTGGGAGCTTTTTTATTGTGAAAAAGGTTATCTTCCTGACAAACCAGATAAATCTTTGCCGGGCTTTTAACGAATGTTTATTTTTTGACAAAGAACATGATGGAGAGGGAAAAGTGTATCGCTTGCTCGAAAATTAAAAATCTTAGTCTTTTTTAACAAAAATCTCAGGGCATTTTTGACACCTATCTTTCCGGGCTGTTGATGGCATGTTGGATCGAATTTCTGCTTTTGATGGAAAAACCAGAGATAAGCAGGATTTTTGGAAAAGATTGATATGGAATCCTGTAAAGATATAGCGCAGCACAGAAAAAGATTAAACGAGGATTCTTTTATGATTGAAAAAGGTGAAGAACCTAGATCATCAGCGGTAAAAATGAAGATTAGGACAAAAAAATAGACCGCCAAAGAGAAAAATGGCGGAATATCAAGGAAAATCAAGGATTTGCGGCGGGATGTGGCAGCACGTCTAAAATAGAAATTTGTGAAAAATGTTGTCCAAGACTTGACATCGGGCGGCGGGTATTGCCTGCCCAAGGACACCAAGCAACTGCTGGCAAACTATGCTGATGTGCCGGAGAACCTGATTGAAGCAATCGTGGAATCCAATCGTACTCGTAAGGACTTTATTGCAGACCGAGTTCTGAAGCTGGCGGGCTACTACGGCTACGATGCAGAGAATGAGTTCGATGAGGATAAGGAAAAGGCAGTCACTATTGGTGTGTATCGTCTGACCATGAAGAGCAACAGCGATAACTTCCGTCAGAGTTCTATCCAGGGTGTCATGAAGCGTGTGAAGGCAAAGGGCGCAACAGTCATTATCTATGAGCCGACTCTGAAGGACGGAGAGACATTCTTTGGCTCTGTGGTGGTCAACAATCTGGCAAAGTTCAAGGAAATGAGCCACGCCATCATTGCGAACCGCTATGACAAGTGCTTGGATGATGTGAAAGAAAAAGTATACACAAGAGATATTTTCCAGAGAGATTGATAAGGCAGGAGAAAACATGATTATTACACAAACACCATTCCGTATGTCTTTTTTTGGCGGCGGAACAGATATGGAAAATTTTTTTAAAGAACATGGTGGTGCGGTTTTGTCTACTACGTTTGACAAGTACTGCTATGTGAATGTGCGTCATTTGCCGCGCTTCTTTGACTATTCTACTGAGCTGTCGTATTCAAAGACAGAGCGCGTGACGGATATTAACGATATCCAGCATCCGGCAATCCGAAACGCAATGAAAATGCTAGATATGCATGAAATTCGCCTTACTTATGAGGCCGATCTTCCTGCACGTTCTGGTCTTGGCACGTCAAGCTCGTTTGCAGTTGGTATGTTAAATGCCTTTTATGCTCTTAAAGGAAAGTATGCTGATAAAAAGAAATTAGCAGATGAGGCAATTTATCTGGAGCGGAATCTCTGCCAAGAAGCTGGTGGCTGGCAGGATCAGATTGCCGCATCTTTTGGAGGCTTTAACCGTATTAATTTCAATGCTGATGGTTATGAGGTTCTTCCGGTAATCATCTCGCCAGAAAGAAAAAAGCAGCTTAATCAGAATTTGATGATGTTCTTTACGGGCTTTACCCGTTTCTCTTCTGATGTGCAAAAGGCAAATGCAGCAGGAAAGACGGATAAAACAGAACAGTTGAAAGAGATGCTTTCTTTGGTTGGTGATGCAGAGCGGGTTCTGACGGATAAAGAAAGAGATTTGGATGATTTTGGACGGCTGCTTGACCATACTTGGAAGTTGAAGAGGCAGACCGGTTCGGCCGTGTCAACAAATAGCATTGATGAACTTTATGCAAAGGGAATGGCTGCTGGTGCCCTAGGTGGAAAATTGCTTGGTGCTGGTGGCGGTGGCTTCCTCGTGTTTTATGTGCAGCCGGAACGTCAGGATGCTGTACGTTGGGCAATGAGAGATTTGCTGTACATTCCGTTCAAATTTGAAGATGGTGGCACAAGAGTAATCCACTATACACCGGAAGATTATACACCGAAGGATTAACGATATGAAAGTAGTGATTATGGCAGGCGGAAAAGGAACTCGTATCTCTTCAGTGGTGAGTGACATTCCAAAGCCGATGATAAAAATTGAAGGCATTCCTGTTTTGGAACGAGAGATTGAATGTCTGAAAGAGCAGGGCTTCGATGACATTCTTATTACAGTGAGCCACCTTGGAAATATTATCATGGATTACTTTGGTGATGGTTCTGGAAACTCACCAGTGACAGGGCAGCCGTTTGGTGTACATATTGAATATTATTTTGAACGTGAACCGCTGGGTAATGCTGGTGCGCTGTTCAAGATTAAAGACAAATTAACAGAAGATTTTCTGCTTTTGAATGCTGATGCTATGTTTGATGTGGACTTTAACAGATTTGTTGAGTATCACAAGCAACATGGTGGACTGGTTACACTTTTTACTCATCCTAATAGCCATCCGTATGATAGCGGGCTGATTATTGCAGATAAGAACGGTGCAGTAGAAAGGTGGCTTGCAAAAGAAGATGAAAGGCCACTGTACTATCGAAACCGTGTGAATGCAGGACTTCACGTTATTAACCCGGAGATATTAGCACTTTCCGGGATTGATGCTGAAGTTGTTGGGAAAAATGGCGGTGATGGAAAACCAGTAAAAGTAGACTTAGATCGTCAATTGTTGAAGCCGCTTGCTGGAACAGGAAACATATTCTGCTACGACAGCCCAGAATATGTTAAAGATATGGGTACGCCGGATAGATACTATTCTGTGTGTGCCGATTATCGTGAGGGTCGCGTTACAGGAAAAAATCTGAAAAATAAACAGAAAGCGATATTCCTTGACAGAGATGGAACCATCAATAAATATGTGGGATTCCTTCGGAACATTGATGAATTTGAACTGCTAGACGGTGCTGCAGAAGCAATTCGTAAAATCAATGAGTCAGGGTATCTTGCAATTGTTGTAACGAATCAGCCTGTAATTGCTCGGGGCGAGGTATCTTTTGATGAGTTAGAAGAAATTCACAATAAGATGGAAACGCTCCTTGGCAAAGAAGGAGCTTATCTGGATGCAATTTATTATTGTCCTCACCACCCACATAAAGGGTATGATGGCGAACGTCCAGAACTGAAGATTGACTGTGATTGCCGAAAACCGAAACCAGGTATGTTACTGAAGGCTGCGAGCGACTTTAACATTGATCTGTCCCAGTCTTGGATGGTTGGTGATGGAGAAAATGACATTAAAGCTGGTATCAATGCAGGTTGTAAAACTGCGCTGATTGGAAATGGTAAAGAAAACCTCGATCAGATGATGACTGTGAATTCTCTCTTGGAGTTTGCAAAGAAGTGCTTATAAAGAAAAGCTACGGAGAATGAAAATGAACGAGTTAAAAGAGAATATAAAAAAGCATATTGATCTTCTTTGCGAGCGTTATCCGGCATTGAAAATCGTAGAATCTGATATTGCTATGGCATATCAGGTACTAGAATGTTCTTATAAAAATGGCGGAAAGCTGCTGGTCGCAGGGAATGGAGGTTCTGCTGCGGATGCAGAACATATCGTTGGAGAATTGATGAAGGGGTTCAGACTTCCAAGAAAGCCGAAAGCAGCTTTTGCAGAGAAGCTGCTTCAAGAAAATGCAGAATTAGGAACGATTTTGGCTGAAAACTTGCAAGGCGCGCTTCCGGCGATTGCTTTAGATGGACATCCGGCTTTGTCAACAGCATACATGAATGATTGTGAGCCACTTCTCTGTTTTGCGCAACAGGTGAATGGTTATGGCAAGGCAGGAGATGTATTCTTGGGCATTTCAACAAGTGGAAACAGCAAAAATATTTTGTATGCGGCAATAACTGCTCACGCAAAAGGCATGAAAGTAATTGGTCTGACAGGAGCAAAAAGTAGTAAATTGGAACAGATGAGCGATGTATGCATTAAAGTGCCACAAACTGAGACATACATGATTCAGGAGCTTCATCTTCCGGTCTATCATTGTCTGTGCTTGATGCTGGAAGATGAATTTTTCCTAGAGGTTTAATGATGGCAGAGGGAAAGTGTAGTCGAAATGAAAAATACTAAAATATGCTTTGCTGCTTCATCGGGCGGACATTTTGAGCAAATATCAATGTTGCGACCGTTGATGAGCAAATATGAATCTTTTGTTGTGACGGAACACACTGAGTATAGAGCAACTATAAAAAATGAAAAGATGTACTATGTGCATCAAGTGAACCGTAAAGAAGTGTCCTTCCCGTTTTGGATGGTTGTGAATGCGGTGAAAAGTATAATTATCTTTTTGCAGGAAAAACCAGATATTGTTATCACAACTGGTGTGTTGGCGATGATTCCATTATGCTTGATAGCAAAATTGTTTGGAAAGAAATTGATTTACATAGAATCTTTCGCAAAGGTATCGTCTCCGACAGAAACAGGAAGATTTTTATATAAATTTGCGGATAGATTTTATGTTCAATGGAAACCAATGCTTCAGTTTTATCCAAAAGCGATTTATTTAGGGGGCATTTACTAGAGTGGAGGAACGCATGATTTTTATAACTTTGGGATCTCAGAAGTTCCAATTCAATAGACTTCTAAAAGCTGTGGATGAGTTGGTCGCAGCAGGAAAAATCAAGGATGAAGTGTTTGCTCAAATAGGATATAGCGACTATAAGCCAACGAATTATAAATATGAACAATTTCTCGATAGGGAAAAATTCTCACAGATTATGGATAAGGCGGAAATTGTTATTACTCATGGGGGAACAGGAGCTATTATTGGAGCGGTCAAAAAGGGAAAGAAAGTGATAGCAGTTCCGCGCCTTGCTAGATACGGGGAACACGTTGATGATCATCAACTGCAGCTTGTAGGACAATTCAAGGAATTGAATTTGATTTGTGAATGTCAAGATTGTGCAAAGCTGGAAGAAGCGATGCGAACAGTAAAAAGCACGACCTACAATCAATACCAAAGTAACACTCAAGTGATAATTGATGACATTACAAAATTTATAGAGGATGACAAGGGATGAAAAAAGTTATCGTTATCAATCCAAGAGGGATTAAGGGCGATGAAGAATATCTGAACGGAATGGTTTCGGCATTATATAAAAGAGACGATATAGATGTATCACTATATACAAACTTTTATTATGAGATTTCAGATAAAGAAATTCCGTATAAGTGCCATCGCTATTTTTTCAAGAATAGCGAAAAAATGGTGCCATCTGCAAAACGCAATGCCGTGCGCGCAACGGAATATATATGCCAATACTTAAAACTTGTAAATATCATAAAAAGAGAAAAACCGGATGTTGTTCATATCCATTGGAGCGTTATAAGCAAAGTTGATCCAATCTTTTTTAGAAAGATAAAGAAATATTGTGGCAAGCTGGTATATACAGCGCATAATGTCCTGCCACATATCAACAGTGAAAAATATATTGATTCCTATGGAAAAATTTACAACTGCGCTGATGTGATTATCGTACATGGACAAAGCATCTATGAAGAGTTCTCGAAACTTTACCCTCAATATAAGGAAAAAGTGTATATTTCGAGGCATGGAAAAAAGAACACGCTGAAAGAAAAAATTGATTATAACGATGCGGAAATTCAGAAGTGTGAGCAATTTATCAATAAATATGGCCGAATGATTCTGAGCTTTGGAATGATCTATTATGATAAAGGTATGGATCGGATCATAAGGGCGTGGAAGGAGATTGCAGATCACAAGAATTGCTGCATGGTGATTGCAGGAAAAACACAGCCGAGTTATCCTGAACTTGACGAATTAGGTGAATATGTAAAAAGCCAAGAGGATATTATTTTTCTTGACCAATATATTAGCAATAACTTGCTTAATTATTTCTTGAAGGAAGCGAATCTGATCGTTCTGCCATATCGTCATGCAAGTATGAGTGGTGTTATGCTCACAGCAGCTGCGGAAGCAATTCCGATTCTCTGTACGAATGTAGGCTCTTTGGCTGAATATATTGATGATGGCTGCGGATGGGTCGTTCCCAATGATGATAAAGCCATTTGCGAAAACTTACAAAAAATCCTCAATGGAGAGACTAAAGATTCTTTGGCACAGATGGGCAAGAAATTCCAGCAATATGTTAATAAGAGATATGATTGGAATACGATTGTGGATGAGATTGTAAAAGATTGCTACTAAGGGAGAAAAGATGATTTCAGTCATAATAGTTGATTATAAAACGGCAGAACGATGTGTGAAGTATATAAATGATTTTTGCAGGACTTCTGACTATAAAGATGTGTCGTTTGTAGTCGTAGATAATACCCCAAATGAAGAAAATGGGAATGTGATAAGTGAAAACTTACTTGAATCTGGCTTTGCACGATCTGAAAATTATAACCTAAATGACATGAAATTCAAACATATTCGGACGTTTAATCGAAATGGCATAACGGTTGTATATGTATCGGATAAAGAAAATCGTGGATTTGCATTTGCAAACAATTTGGGCGCGGAAGTAGCTAAAAATATTTTTGCCCCCGAATATCTTCTTTTCAGCAATTCAGATATTCAGTTGCCAGAAGAGTTTGAACTTTCTATCTTGAAGAAGGAGTTGGAAGATAGAAAAGATGTGGCAATGATTGGGCCTAAAGTTGTTGGGCTGAATGGAAAAGACCAATCGCCCGGAAAATACATGAGTATATATAAAAGGCATATAGTTCCAAATCTTCTTTGGCCGATATATAAAGCAATTCCTAAGCTGAAACAAATAAACTATGATGTGGTAAATAACGCACAAGATGGAGAAGTTTATCGCATTATTGGCGCGTTTATGCTGGCAAGAGAAAAGCCTTTTTTTGAAGTGGGCGGTTTTGATGAGCATACTTTCTTGTATGCAGAAGAGCCGATTTTAACGGAACGATTTCGGGAAAAGGGTTATAAGATTTGGTATACCAATGAGGTCAAAATCATACATGAACAGGGTGTTTCAACCACAGACAGAACAAAGACTGGAATTGAAAACCTTTTGGTAAAAAGGAAGAGAGTCTTTGATTCGGAAATGTACTATTATGAAAAGTATAGGAATTGTTCCAGATTGGATATTCTTTTGGCAAAATGGATGTTTCAATTTTATATACTGAAACTGAGAACTTTGTCTTTTATTATAAAAGTGAAATGAGATAAGAAGATGAACACGAAGAAATTAAATGGTCGAGCGTGTATAAGAGTACTGATTATACTATCGTGTCTGACGTTTTATGTTACAAAGAGTGCAACGCTTTCCACAATATTATCAGCGATTGTTGTGGCGTTGATGTTACTGGAAATTTATAAGGTGCCGAAATATTCAGTGACGGTACTGCTTTTCTTTTCATTTGAAGCAATGGGACTATTGCCGAGTGTAAAACTGGGAAGTTCAACCTTATCCTGGGCGGATTTGAATATTATTGTTGCACTATGGCTTTTTGTCGTCATGGGAAAGGTAGTTATAAAAAAAGATAAGGTCGGTTTTGTGGTTTTCCTTTTCCTGGTATCAAGAGTAGTGGGTGCGGTTACAGGATACTCTATATATAATCAGGGAATCATTACAGGCTTGATGGTTCTTCGTCCTATGTATATTTATTTGGCATACTATCCGATTATAATGATGTATAGTATGGGACGAATCTCAAAAGAAGATATTTTATCAGAAATTTTTAAGTTTATAAAGACAATAAGTATCGTATATTTGTGTCAACTGCTGTTGTTGTATGTAGGCGTAGATATATCGAGCTTTTCGCATACAGTGCGATGGGGATACAGAATCTATGCTTCCAATGTTCCTCAGATGGTAGGCGTTTTCTGGTGCCTTGTTACGCTTATGAAAACAAATACGGATGAAGAAAGAAAGAACACAATAGGATGGCTCATACTTTTTATCTTTGAGGTTATCTTTATTAACCAGTCCAGAATGGTTATTTTGTGTACAGCACTCACGGCTGGAATTATTATATTGTTTAGTCCAAGTGTTAAGAATAAGTTTTGGATTATTTTCGTCGCTGTTGTTGTGGGTCTGTTTGCCCTGTCAACGTCAACGGTTCAGGGAATCATCATTGATTCAATCAGCGAATCGGAATCGACAGAGGGTGGAAATATCATATACAGAACTTATGAAAAAAATTACTTTGAAAATTTGCTGGAAGGGCATGAATTGTTTGGCGTAGGAACACCGAACCAAAATTATGGACAAGCAGCAATATACAATGGCAAACAGCAATCTGGATTTGCACGAGACAATTTCTATATGTCGGGATATTACACAAGTGACCTTGGAATCTTTGCAATCCGATATTATTGGGGTATTGTCGGACTTGCTATATATGGAATCATATCCATTGCTGTGCTGTTGTATCAGATAAAGGAAGTTGTCCTTTGTAAACGATATGAATATGAACTTATCGTTCCTATGGGAATCAATATTTTTGGCTTTGCAGCAAGTTCAACGCTCTGCTATTACATTACTAGACCTGGATTGTATTTTGTCTTTTTGATTCTTCAAGGAATTTACATAGCGGAGAGAAGGCGAGAAAAACAAAATGAAAACAGTATGTGTCGTAACATGGTATAAGTCGAATAATTTCGGAACCTGTCTGCAGGCGGTGGCTTTGGTCAAGGCTCTTGAAGAAATGGGATATAATGCCTATATGCTGGCTTATGGCAGAAGATATACACTAAAGGATTGGGAACGGATTCTTAGAAAACTAAAGAAGAAATTCCGAGCAGAAAAAGGTGCAAAGGGTAAGACAAACAGTGAAAAAGAAAATAATATTCAAAGATGTATCGACGAAAATCTGTCTTTTGTTAGCGTGAAAACAAAAGAGGAACAGAGGAAAACCTTTGAAAAAATTGATTGCTTTGTGGTTGGAAGCGATCAGGTCTGGAATCCAGATCATTTTGATGAGGTTTATCTGCTGGATTTTGTTCCCGATAATATTCGTAAAATCTCTTACGCATCCAGTATCGGTGTAGAGCAGCTTCCAGAAACCCTAAAGGGCAAATACAAAAAATACTTAAAACGGTTCGATTCCATAAGCGTGAGAGAATCGAAGGCCGCGGACGTTATTGAAAAGTTGGTAAATAAGCCTGTTGATGTGGTACTTGACCCAACATTTTTACTGGATGGTATTTCATGGCATCTGTTTGCTCAAAAAGCTCACTTGGAAAAGAATTTGCCGCAGAAGTACATTCTGACATATTTTGTTGGAAACCATATTTCGCATTGGGAGGAAGTGAAGATCATTTCACAGGCAACAGGCTTGCCTGTTGTTGTCCTTCCTTTGGAAAATACGGACTGCGGCGATGACTTTCTGAGATGTGAAACAGCAGGAACGTATGAATTTGTAGCATTGATTGAGGGCGCAGAATTGGTTTGCACAGACTCGTTCCATGCGTGTGCATTTTCAATCAATTTGAATAAGCAATTTATTGCATTTAGAAGATTTAAGAACACCGATGCTAAGAGCCAGAACAGTCGTCTGGATGAGCTGTTTGACTGGACAGGTATTGGAAGCAGGTACTACGAAGATAATGGTATGAAACTATTATCGACAGCAATTGACTATGAAAAGGTCAATGATGTTGTTGATAAAAAACGCAAAGAGTGTCAGGAAATACTCAGAAAAGGAATTTCCTGACTTGGTTAAGAGGAGATAACGAATGCAGGAAATTTGTCCCCGTGAAAAATGCACAGGCTGTGCGGCTTGCTATAATGTATGTCCTAAAAACTGTATTCATATGAATGAAAATGAGTATGGTGAAGTGCAGCCTTTTATTGCAGAGAAAGAGTGTATTGATTGTGGGAGCTGCCGTAGAGTATGCCCCAATGTAGATGAAAAATATATATCACTGTTAAATCCAAAAGCTGAAGTGTGTTATGCTGCGGCCCGGAAGGAACTGCAAAAACAGCCCAGAGCTGCATCGGGAGGAATCGCTACTTTTCTAATGGAAAAAGCTTTTCTGGCAGGCTGGAAGGTTTTTGGAACGGCGTTGGATCAGGAAATGAATATAGAAGTACAGGAACTGAAGTCTCTGGATGAATTGGAAATGTTTCAAGGTTCCCGGTATGTTCAGAGCAATGTTGGGGACAGTTTCAAGAAAATCAAAGAAGCTGTTAAACAAGGAAGAACCTTGTTTATCGGCACACCTTGTCAAGTCGCAGGAATACGCGCGCTCTGCGGAAAAAATGCCGAAAATCTCTACACTTGTGATCTTGTTTGTCACGGTGTAAACCCGCAGTCCTATTTGTGGGAAGAACTGAAGTGGAAGAATAAAGACAAAAATAATTTGACGAACATAACATTTCGCGGAGTTAGTTCAACAGAAGACTATTGGCTTTGTTTGTGGAAGAACGGAACAAAAGAGTATGCGGCTCCACGCGGAAAAAATGAATACCTGACAGGGTTTTATAGTGGATTCTCTTTGAGAGCAAGCTGCCATACCTGCAGCTACCCTCGGAAAGAACGAGTAGGCGATTTGACCTTGGGTGATTTCCTTGGGCTTGAGCATGAAACATCGCTGCTGAAGAAGAACTTATGTACTTTGATGATTCCCAACAATACAAAGGGAAATGAACTGATGCAGTTCCTGGATGACAGTATTGTGATAGAAAAGCATCCAGCAGAAGAAGCTTTTACAGGGGGAATTAGTTTTCAAAAAGCATTTGAGTGGAATGATACAAGTCGGGGATTCCGTGAAGTATATAAACGTGATGGCTATGTGGCTGCAATGAAAAAGTACGGGACGCCGCGTGTGGTACGATATAAACTTGGAACGATTCCAAGAGTACTCAAACGAGTCCTGAAGCGATAATCAATAAGGAAAGGAAATGAACAGAATGGATAAGCGTGGTTTGAAACGAAAGGTCGTTATGGTTCAGCTTCGTGTACTGGGAATGCTGGGAATGCACGAGAAAAAAGCACAGGTTTTACGCAATTCTGGATTGTTCAAAAAATATGGTGGGGGGGGGTACTGGCATACTTTGAATATGCCAAACCGTCCATGGAGAATATCTATTGGTAACAATGTAAATATTGCTACTAATGTGAGTTTTTTTGAACACGATATTATTCACCGTATGTGGAATGGAAATCCCAAATATAAAGGACCGGAAATTTTATCCTATGGTGGATACATCACAGTGGAAGATAATGTGATGATTGGCGCAAATGCCATAATTTTATATGATCTTGTAATCGGTCATGACGCACTGGTAGCAGCAGGAGCAGTTGTGACGAAAGATGTTCCACCTTATGCGATTGTTGGTGGAAACCCGGCTAAAGTGATAGGAGATACGCGGGAACTTTTGAAAAAGCGGTTGCAAACATCTGGCTACGAAGTGGAAAATTATTCTTACGAGAATTATTTTGAGAAATAATGAGTAAGAGCATCAGTGAGAGGTTAGGTAAGTGGAAGAAAAAGTAGATAAAATAGTATACGCTTGTAGATGGTCAAAGAACCGTGCGAACTCATGGTCGGGAACATCCCTTTCGTTGCTTACAGCGTTGAAAAAACTTGTAAAAGTTGAAGAAATGGATATGACGCTGAACAATCTGGAAAAGCTGATAATCAAAGTAAGCAATGCTGAAATACGGAATGGAAAAATAGATTTTCATAAACCGGGATTCTGTAATCCTTTTATGTCATCTTTTTTGCGAAAGAATTTTAGCCGAAAAGAAAAGAACGTTAATAAGGATACCGTTATTCTGCAGGTCGGGTGCTTTGGTAAAGCAGCTGTTCCGTACTATACATATCAGGATCTGGCTGTGGAAGCTCTTGTTGAGATGAAAATAAGAAATGATCCGGCTTTGGAGTATAGTACATATCAGGATATTGCGTTGAAGGACTTGCAGAGACGCGCAAACGAACAAATGGAAGTGTACCAAAGTGCATCGGGAGTTTTTACGATGGGCAAATGGCTTGCTGAATATTTGATTCAGACCGGAAAATTGCCCAGAGAAAAGGTTCATGCAGTAGGTGGCGGCACGAATATTGATGCATCTAAGGTTGACGATTCGCAAAAGAAAGGGAATAAATTCCTCTTTGTGGGTCGCGATTTTAAGCGAAAAGGCGGTGATTTGGTTTGCAAAGCGTTTGATCTGCTGCAAAAGAATGATCTTCCGGAAGCTGAGTTATATGTTGCAGGCCCAAAAGATAAGCCTGCAGAGTGTGCCTTGAATGACCATATTCACTATATTGGTGATTTGTCTTACGAAAAATTATCAACTTATTTTAATCTCTGCGATGTCTTTTGTATGCCGTCCCGTTATGAGGCATACGGGCTTGTATTTGTGGAGGCTTTGATATATGGGCTTCCTGTTATTGCGCGGAATGCTTTTGAAATGAGCTATTTTGTGCAAGAGGGTAAGAATGGTCATCTCTTAGAATGTGATGAGTCGCAGGAATTGGCAAAGATCATGTATGAAACCATTTGCGATCATACGATGATAGAGTTTGTGAAGAACAATCGGGAAGTATATATTAAAGAATATTCGTGGGATACGGTGGCAGAAAGAATATTAAAAGTGATGGAAGAGGATAAACGGAAAAGATGAACTCAATAAAGAAAAACTTTATATATAATCTGATTTATCAGGTCCTGATAGTATTATTCCCTCTCGTTACCTCTCCGTATATTTCGAGAGTTTTAGGCAGTGACGGATTGGGTGTGTATTCCTACCGATATTCGATTGCTAACTACTTTGTGATTTTTGCAATGCTCGGAATTTCGACGCATGGCAATCGTAGTGTTGCTATGGTTCGAGATGATAGGGAAAAAGTAAGCCAGACCTTCTGGAATATTTATGTGGCCCACCTGATTATATCTGTTTCGATTACTGTAATTTATTTGTTTTACGTGCTGAATATGGTTGATGTCAACCGTGATATTGCCTTGATTGAAATGGTATATGTCATTTCAGCAATATTTGATATTAACTGGTTCTTTTTTGGAATAGAACGATTTGACTTGACTGTAACGAGAAATATCGTTGTAAAAGTGTTAAGCGTTATCAGCATATTTGTTTTTGTTCATGAACGGACAGATGTGTGGAAATATGCCTTGATCATGTCGCTCGGAACATTGATAAGTCAGAGCTTTGTTTGGATATATCTGAAAAAGTATGTTGGCTTTAGAAAGCCAACGTTAAAAGAAATTATCGCACAAATAAAGCCGATGCTTGTCTTGTTCCTTCCTGTGATTGCGATTTCCGTATATAAATTGATGGATAAAATTATGCTTGGTGCAATGACAACGATGTCCGAAGTCGGTGTCTATGAAAATGCGGAAAAAATCAACAGCTTGACATCAGGTATTATAACTGCATTGGGAACCGTTATGCTGCCGAGAATGACAAATCTTGCTGCAAACGGAAAAAAGAATGAGAGTAAAAAATATATCAATATTTCGATACAGTTTGTTTCACTGCTGGCTGCAGCGATTGCATTTGGAATTGCAAGTATAGGTGATGTGTTCGCTCCTATATTTTTTGGAGAGGAATTTTTACGGAGCGGATATGTGATTGAATTCCTTGCACCGACGATTATTTTTGTTGCATGGGCTGATGTTATAAGAATGCAATATTTGATTCCGAATCATCAGGATAGAATTTATATAACTTCGATGATTATGGGTGCTATTGTGAATGTGTGCTTGAATGCAATGCTGATACCTGTTGTTGGGGCAATCGGTGCTGCGATTGGAACGATTGGTGCAGAGGGAACTGTATTTGTTATTCAAGCTTTTGGATCGCGGAAAGAGCTTCCACTAAAAAAATATGTTCTTGAAATAATCCCATACATGATAAATGGCTTGCTTATGTATGCGACAGTTACGATTGCAAAGAGGGTTTTTTCCATGAGCATTTTGGGACTCTTAGTGGAAATTGCAATCGGCGGGTTGGTATATGTTGTATTGACGCTGCTGTATTGGAAAATATCAAAAAATGAGTTTGGAAATATGGCGTTTGATTTGATAAGCAAAACTCTGCACAAAAAGATTGCCAGATAATGATGGAGGAATAAAATGCAAAAGGAGCGGCAAAACAATATTGAACTATGTAGGGTATGTGTGATGCTTTTCATAGTTGTCCACCACTGTATTGTTTCTGGATTGGGGTTAAATGAAACATTGAACAATGGCGGAGAATGCTTTTCTTCATCTACTATTTGCTTGATAATCATGAATGCCTTTGTGATTATTTCAGTAAATGTATTTTTCCTTATCTCTGGGTATTTTGGAATAAAATTGCGCGCTCAGAAAATGAAAAAGCTGTTAGAAGAAGTTCTGTTCTATTCTGTTGCAATTTATGCTGTATGTGTGCTGGTTGGTGTGGAAAGTCTAACATTTAAAAATATTCTAAAATATACGATTCTTTCGATAAACAATTATTGGTTTGTTATTGTTTATGTGGCGTTGATGTTTGTTTCGCCAGCATTGAATTATGCGGCAGATTATCTGAAGGAAAATAATTGCGAAGTGCAAGGACTAGGGATTATGTTTTTCTGTCTTTGTGTTTACGGATATGTGTTTTCAAATGGATTTTCAGAGTACATCGGAATCAATAATGGATATTCTTTGATTTTTGCTTCATTCCTTTATATTACAGGAAGAGTGATTCATGAAAAAGAATCTGTCATTAAACAAAGGATGAATTTCTCTCGTAGTGCGATCGCATATATTACATCTTCTGTTATAATTTCGGGGGGGGGATACTTTTAGCTTATTATAATCGCGGAACTTTGGCATGGAAACTATACAGTTATAATGCACCATTGGTTTATATAAGCTCACTCTGCTTTTTTATCATGTTTTTGAATTACGCAAGCCAAGGAAAGGCTGCTCGCATTTTGGGAAAACTGGGAAAAGATGTATTCGGAGTATATCTGATTCATACGATGCCGTTGATTAGACCATACCGCTATTTTATTGCAAAATGGTTGACGGAGAAAAGTCCTATGGCAATGTTTCCTATCATTATAATTATATACTGCGTGATTCTTTTTGCGATATGCTTGTTGATTAGTCACACGCGAAATAGATTTGTGAGCCGAAGTAAAATTTAATGAGAAGCAGCGTGGTTGCTATATCTGAGGTTATAATCAAATGACAGAAGTAACAAGATTGATTGAGTATATGGAAGTTATATGCGACAGACCATATACACGAGATGAACACCATATCATAAGTCAAAATGAGTTGGTTGCTGTTTACGATGAATTTGAAAGCTTATTATCCATGGTAGAAGATGCGAAGGTTAAAGCGTCTCAAAGAAGATTAAAAAACGACAAACTTTCAGCATTTATAGAGCAATATGCAATACAACTCTATGACTACGCATACAGAATAAAAAGTGTTCAAGATAGTAGAAATCCAGATGCAAATGAGCAAGCGTTTTTTTACCGTGGAGTTAATAACGCGAGCTATTTGATTGCTCCGGGTATATACCGAAAAGGCGAAAAGCATGATGAAAATTTCTACTTCAACGAAATCAGTGTTCGCTGTCCACAAATCTTTAGAACATTGACGAATGTTGAAAAACTGACATATATGCAACATTACGGCTGTCCGACACGGCTGCTTGACATAACAACAAACCCGTTGGTTGCACTTTATTTTGCGTGTGTTGGAGAAGATGATAGTAATGGCATGGTTTACATTTTCTCTGTAAATAAGCGAGATGTGCGATATGCTGGTAGCGATAGGGTACAGATGCTTGCAACTCTTGCTGAATTTAGAGCGTCGGAACAAGAACGGCTTTGGTGTGCTGCCTACGAAAGCGTAATGGAAGATAAATTTCCTCAGTCAAGCCACAGTAAATATAAAGAAAAGGAACTTGAACAGTATTATCATGCAATAAAGCGACATAATTCAGCTTTTGAAAGGGAAATTATTCCGCTGGATCTTCTTACGCCACAGTTTGTTCAGCCGAATAAAGATAATCCAAGAATTCTAAAACAGGATGGGGCATTTATTATATCAGGTTTGGAGGCGAGTGATAAAGAAAGCGACAATAAAATGCGAAAATTCCTTGTCAAGGAAATTGTAATCCCTAAAGAATCCAAGGGGCAGCTAAGAAAAGAACTTGAATATGTTGGCATCAATCAAGCATCGCTCTTCCCAGAGGTTGATAAAGTAGCAGACTATTTAAGAAAAATGGCGTGAGCTTAAAAGATGATGTGCAGTTGTTTTAGGTGAGTTTTAGGTGATTTTAATCGAAATAGTTGATGTTCTTTCATAATGATGCTATACTAAGATTGAAATTATACATAATTCAGAGGTATACAACGATGCCAAGAACCAAAGGCAGCAAAAACAAGCCCAAAGTGGTCAACGACTTTGCATCTCAGATTGCAGAAAAGCAATCTACCATCGAATCTCTCAACACAGAAATCGCATCTATCACTGCGAATATTGATTCTCTGAAAGCAGAGCTGAAAACTAAACGTGCAGCTTTGAAGTCCGCTGAGAAAGAAGTAAGTAAGCTCGAAGCAAAGAAAGCGAAAGAAGATCAGAAAGCCGCCGAGGAAGCAAAGAAGGCAGAAGCTGAGGCTGTCCTGAAAAAACTCCTGGCAGACGGAATGAGCGCGGAAGAAATCCTTGCAAAACTGAAATAACAGCAAAGCCCACAGTGGACAAGTATGAACTTGCCTACTGTGGGCTTTTTCAGTGAAAATAATCTTTACGCAACATCAAACCGGAAATGTCTTGGCAGCTTGAAATGCTCAATAAACGCATGGTGCTGCTCATGGTAATGCCGCAGATCATACCCCAAATGGTGCAGTTCCAGTAATTTCACCAGCACCAAATTAAGGTGAATCTTTTTGACGGCAGCGATTTGTGTAGCGTCCAACCCACGCTTCGTCATTTGATAGACTTCATCACTGTCCAGCATCAGGTGGGATGTAAAAGCGTTATGCTCGTATAGAAGGATGTGTTTGTCCTTAATGGTCAGAAACTTGTTCAGAGTATGCAAGTCCATAAGCAGCTGATGCTCCAGATAATGTCCGAGTGCATAGCCGCACACCAGTTGCTTTGTCTGTTTGTTCAGCTGGCGATTGATAAGAATCAAAGGCTTATCAAAATAGAGCGAAAGTAAACCCAGCATATCTTTAATGCGGGATGTTTCACTGATGTCCAGACTGCAACTGCGCGCGATCTGTTTGATGTTGCGAGTTCCGGCATTTTGGACAAGTTCGTTGGCAGCTTGGTGAATAAATGCAGAATCCATAATGTGATCTCCTTCCGGGGATGGCA
>OGHJ01001336.1_pt1 | contig 27131 bp, 30 predicted proteins | sample 1571351 | NCBI WGS metagenome assembly OGHJ01 (sample SAMEA2582037, study PRJEB24529) | metagenome | biome: Human gut stool | place: China | collected 2011 | reverse complement strand
AAGGCGATGGGTAGGGCTGCACGAGAACCGTGCGGGGGTGAAATTCCCTTGGAGCTGCGCCAGCAGCCGTCCGTTTTGTCATTCTCTTTTGTAGTTATTTCATTTCCCATGAAAGGGGGATTTGTTTCTATGGAAACAACCATGAAGAAAACAATGTCCCCGATAGTACGCGAGTACAAAATCGGGGATATAACGTATATCGTCAAGGCCGTCGTCAAAGACGGCGCAAAAGAGGACGCCGTGACAAAGGTGCGCCGCCTGATTCAGAATGACTTGCGGGGTAAAAAAGTTACAAATAATTTTGAACCCGCCTAATGACGGCGAGCGAGATCCCTGGTATAATATAAATAACCTGTTTGTCCGGCTGCCGGAATAGGAGGCAACATGAAAAAGCAGCCCGACAAAATCACCGCATATTACTACCGTGCGGCGAACAAACAAACAGACCTGAACCTTGACAATCAAATGCACCGACTTTTGAGCCATGCGCAGGAAAACGAATCGGACACCTATATGTTCTTCGTGGACAATGGGTACAGCGGCTTGATCGCAGAGCGTCCGGCATTTCAAAATCTGCTTTAGCCAGCTATGAAAATGAAGAAAACCGAAATAAGGAAATCAATCACGGCAACCTTATCGCATTGGCAGACTTTTATGAGGTGTCCATTGACTATCTGTTCTGCCGGACAGAAAACCGGGAGCAGATCAACACCCCGCTGTCTGAACTGCACTTGACCGATGAAGCCGTGGCGCTTCTGAAAAGTGGACGGATCAATACCCGGCTGCTGTGCGAGATGATGTCCCACGAAAAATTTGCGGAGCTGATGGCTGACGCAGAAATCTATGTGGATGGAATGGCTACCATGCGGTTCCATGACATCAACAGTGCGCTGGCCGCTGTCCGGGCAATGATACTGGAAGAGCATCCCGAAGCTGCCGCAGACCGTTCCCTGAAAATTCTGGAAGCCGGTCAGATAGAGGAAGAAGATTTTTTCTGTCATGTGACACACAAAACATGGGACGCTATCCTTCACGATATACGCAAAGTCCATGAGAACGACATGGAGAGTGCGCCGGATACCACGCCCGCCGATGAACTGATAAAGGAAGTCCGAAAGGCCATGCAATCCACCGGCGACAGGGTGCAGGAATTTCTGGAAATCTTCTGCAAGGCGTTCCAGCTAAAATACAAGCGGCTCACAGACGAGGAAAGAACAACCCTGAAAAGGCTGTTCAAAAGATCGCCGCTGATTAAAAATTCCGGGATCAACTTCCGGCGCAGGCCGTGGAAATAAAAACAGCCGTTGTGGGATTGGCTCCTACAACGGCTATTTTTTGTTAAAGATAAAACCAGAAACACTTAAAGCTGCTATAACAGACGAAACACCCGGAACAGGAATCACTTCAATTGAATTTTTTAGTGCTTCACTAATTAAAATACTTCCCGGATCAGATATACATGGAGTTCCAGCATCAGATACCAACGCTATACTAATATCTTTTTGCAAAATTAATTCAATCAATTTAGTTGCTTGTTCTTTTTCATTAAATTTATGATATGCAACCAATTTAGTGCTAATATTGTATTTATTCAACAAAATTAATGTTCTTCTTGTATCTTCTGATGCTATGATGTCTACTGCCTTAAGTGTTTCAATAGCTCGTAAAGTAATATCACTCAAATTTCCTATCGGTGTTGCCACTACATATATTTTTCCCATTATAATCTCCACAATTATTTTTTTATAACAAACATAATTTCATTAAAATATGCCTTTCTAAATATAATCTCCATCTGACTATTTTCAATATATTTTGTCATCATGTTTTCATAATAGTCCTTCATTCCAACATTCTTTCCGGATATCGATTTTGTAGGAAATGTAATAATAAAAAATTTAGAATTTATTTGTTCTATTATAGAACGGAAATATCCTTTTTTTTGTTGCTCTAATAATGGAACGATTTTAAATAAAAAAACAACATCCCATTCTCCATTGGGAATATCACATAAAATATCGCTTCCATAGATTTTGGCTTGCAAATCATACAACGATAATATTTTATTCACCAATTCAATATTATCTAAATTTATATCTGTCGCTTCATATCTTACTCTGCTATCAAAGTTGTCGGACAGAACATACGCTACTGGATTTAGCCCACAAGCTATATCCAATATAGAATTAACATTTCCCACCACTCGGAAAATATCATTATAGAATTCTTTATAAAAACTACTCCTTTCTTTTGTAGATATATGTAATAATAACAACTGCTCTATCATTTCTGTTGAAATATGTCCATCATTATCAATGCATTTTTTAATACTGGCAATTTTATTTGCATTAGCTATCGATAAAAATGATTCAGAAATGATATGCAATCTTTTTTTTGACGACCTTAATATATCTTTGTCTTTTTTGTACTTTATACTTTCTTCATTACAAATTCTATTGATCGTTTCAGGGATTATATTTGAATATTTTTTTGATGTCATCACTGTTTGTACAATATTTTCTATAGACATAGGCGTTCCTTCTTTCACGATTTTCTTAATTTCTCCATTAAGTTTGTATAAAATCTCAAATTATGTATTGTTGCTAACCTATAAGCTAATGGATCATTGATTTTGAAAAGATGCCTCAAATAAGCTCTTGAATAATTCGTTGACATATTCAAATTTTATCTCATACTTGCCATACCACATGGGATGAACAGAAAGAATAACTCGTAATTTATGACTTCGTTTTAATCTCCGATAAACGGAAATTTATTAAAGAGGATTGTTCCAGTATTCCACAGTATTTCCGTTCACATCATAAAAAGTAATGGTACCAGCATTTATAGGCAAGACAATCGCAAAAGGTTTATTGCTATCAATAGAAATCCCCTGAATGGAGTTGCCATCATCTATTTGTAGTTGTGTTACCTGCTGTTGATTCATAGAAATAAATGCTCGTTCTTTATATTCCTCTACTGTGAACTCTACAATTCCCCTTTCAACTCCTGAAAGGCTCCCGCCACCACGAAAGAAATATCCAAAGGAGAGCCCTGGACGATTAACATAGACGGAAAAAGTGTGGTCACTCATATCCTGGGGATAAGAAATATATGCAGCCATCGTGTCGGAAACACTTCCATCAACTGTCCAATCATCCTTAATCTTTTGCGACGAGCGAATATCCGCTTCTAAATTGGTTGAAGTCACACCAATATCATTGTTGGCATAAAGAAATCCAACAAACAAAGCGCAAACGAGAACAACCCCAAGCATTATTTTCAGAAAAATCTTTTTCATGTAATCACACGCTCCTTCAACTTTGTATTTGTCACCCTTTTTCAGCGGTACTTTCATCCTGCTCCAATTCAATCACATCTGAAATATCACAATTCAGAGCATTACAAATTCTCAGTAGGGTTTCCATGCTGATGTGTTTTCCCTTGCCCATGTTGGCAATCATGTTGGTTGTCAGACCGGCGGCAAGCCGCAAGTCCTCTTTTCTCATGCCACGCTCTTTCAAAGTGTTCCATAATGGCTGATAGCTGATGTTCATAGGCTTCCCGTCCCTCTTTCCATCGTTAAGTGTTCTGCACCCATTATAGCAGAAATCTTGCGTTTCCACAATATTTCTTGACCACACCGCCGGTTCCGTCTGGATTGTGCTTTTCCTTTCTTAGCTTTTGTTACATCTAATTAGCCATAAGCTGCTTCATGCCCTGGCTTTTGGAACCTGGATTGTCGGAACCATAACCTTCCAGGAGATTGACAACGCCCCACACGCCCAAACCAGCGCCCAGCGCAACAACGAGAGTCTGCAAAGTATCAATAGCGGAAGAAAAGAACTGCATAGAGCCTCCATTTCTCCGGGTGTTCCCCGGCCATGAAAAAAGCCGCCATCACTGGCGGCAGGTTACAGCTTCGGGACACTTTGTCCCAAAGCCCATTTATGCAAAGGCGTCTGGATCGTCGATGTCATCATAGTTGAGGATGTCCTCGTCCTCTTCCGTGAGCGCATCGTCCGGCACAGCCACCTCATACATCTCACACGCCTCGTTAAGCCCGGGCCGCCTGCGGCGGTTGATAAGCTTGTCGAGGTCAAAAGCGTTTTTCTGTTTGTCGGCTTCAGCCGTGTATTTATAATTCGGGTGCTTTTTCAGATCATACTTCGGGGAGTAGAACGGGGGCAGGCCCCGAAGCTGTAAAATGCACTTGTCCCCGGGCATGGTAGCCAGCTCGCTGGGTGTCATCAGCTCACGGCCCAGACGCTGGTTATTTTGACTGTAGCTTTCCGACTGCCCACGGGAGCGGCTGTCAGTCTGCATGGAGATGGTAGCTTTCCCCAGCCAGTTTTCGGATATTTCCTTGATGGTGCTGGCCTCGCGGCCTCCCAGGAATACCACGCTGTCCATATTTCCGAGAATTGTTTCCGCGTGTTTATCGTAAATGGCCTTGCACTGCGCCAACTGCTGATAAAAGAGCGTCAGCGATACCTCGCGGGAGCGGATCACGGCGCAGATTTTTTCGAGCTGGGGCACCTGTCCCGTGTTGGCCGCCTCGTCCCACAGCACCCGTACATGGTGGGGCAGGCGGCCTCCGAAAACATTGTCGGCCCGTTCACACAGAAGATTGAACATCTGCGAAAAGGCCAAAGCCACAAGAAAGTTATAGGTCTGCGTGGTGTCCGAAATGATAAAGAACACCGCCGTTTTCCGATCTCCGATGCGGTCAAGCTCCATCTCGTCATAGGCCATAATCTCCCTATCGTTCCTCACGCTCCTTATGGGAAAGTTTCCGATAGCCTTCCAAAGAGGAACCGTCAATAATCTCCTTGTAAGCCGCCATCTGTTCCCGGATGGAAAGTTTCGGATAGGAGAAAACCCTGTGTTCGGCGGGGATGTCCTCGATCCCGTGGTAGTGCTCGATGAATTTCCCACCGTTATTCAGCACATAGCCTCCGGGGGCAAAGTGGCCGTCCTCGTTAATCCGAATATCCCGCCCGTATGCCTCATAGTCAAAATAATTCAGCAAATGCTCCGGCACATCAATGGCCTCCATGTCCTCCACATAGATACGGCCCAGCGTTTCATCATCCCCCACACCGGGATAAAATTCAAAACAGTCCAGGTTCTGCGTGAGGTTGATAAGGTCGGCCACGCTGGAAGTGTGTTCGCCGCTGTCGATCACAGCCTCGAATTTCTCCAAATCGCTTTGATCCAGTTCGGAAAGCAGGCAGGCCAGATGGTTGAGCTCGTCAAGATTTTCGTATTCCGTCAGATAGTCATAGAGCCCCAGCACATCGCCGTCAAAGCTGGTAATGAAAAACTCCTCATACCGCACGCCATCCACGCCGATGCGCTTTAGGAGCGCCTGCACTTCCTCCGTGGTGGTGGGGAATTTCAGCGTTTCTCCTACCAGCTCGCCCTCGTTATATTTTCCCAGGTTCGTGATGTAGGCTTCGAAAAGGGCCGCCATCAGCGGCGGCCCTGTCCCTTGACGGTAAGGATGCCCTCAAGGGTGGTAGCAGTAATCCCCAGCCGCTGGGCAACGGCGATGTCGTTTTTCATGGCCTCGGTCATAGTATGGCCGCAGACTACCAGCACATGGGAGCGGCGGAGCAGGTCACGGCTCATGTCAATACCGCTTTTGTGCTCTTCCGGCACTGCGTCATTGAGGAATAATGGCAGATACAGGGTAGGGCAGATGGGCGAAAATCCCGCCTCATATACCGCCCGGCAGTAGCGGGCCGCCTGTTCCGCGTTTTCACTGTCACCGCCAAGCCATCCGGCGGTAATATAAGCAAGTGGCCGTTTCATTGTCAAAACCTCCATTCATTGAAGAAAGATACTTCAGCCCAATCCCCCCGCCCTTTCCCAGTCATGGGAAAGGGGGCGGCTCTGGAGGATATATATACCCCCGCCGCGCCGCTGGAAATAGCACAGCCGGGGCAGACCGTAAAGGGCAGGCCGCCGCAAGCGGCGGTGCGTTGCACCCTTGACGGCCCACTCCCGGCTGTACAGGAAGATAGGCGGCGACGGGGGATATATCACCACAGAGCCCTTTGCAGGAGGGGCGGAGCCCCCTCGGGACAATTTGTCTCGAAGTGTGGCTGGGTTACTTGTCTTTTTCCATCTTTTTCGGGGCCTTTGCCAGCTCGGGCGGCTGTTTCTCCTTCCACTCGTCCAGCAAAGTCATGATCTGCTCCTTCATTTTGGCGGGAGTGGCCTCCTTGCCAAAATACTTCTCCAGTTCGGCCATCGAAATAATCACGCCGCGATCCTCCTTTTTCTTTTCGCTTAATATGCCGTCAATTACATCGCCGTTGAGTTTGCCTTCCTTATCCAGCTCCCGGAGCTGTTTCGCCTGGGCCAGAGAGGGGGACGCTTGTTCCCCGTCAATGGAAACGGCAATCAGCCTTTGGTTTTTCGGCTTGATATAGGAAAGCTCCACCGCAGGCATGAAGCCCATCTTTTTATCGTCCACCTTATCCATGAGCTCCGGGACAAGGTGGTTAAGGCGCAGATACCGCATAACCTTTTTATAGTTCATGCCATGCGCCTCGCCCACAATCTCAACCGAGCGTTTCCCCACATCGCCCTCGGCCACACCTTTCAGCCGGGAGCCCTGGTGCTTGATGTCCTCTACCTCCAGATCCAAAAGGGCGGCCAGTTCGCTGGAGAGCGTCTGATCCCTCTGTTTGTTGCTGTCCTTCATGGCCTCCACCGCCTCGTGGTCGGTCATATCCCGAACAATAAAGGGCATTTCCTCCAGCCCGGCCAGCTCGCTGCCACGGCAGCGGCGATGGCCTGCCACAATCTCATAGCCGTTTCCGTCCTTTTCCGGGCGGGCAAGTCCGGGCACCATAACGCCGTTGAGCTTGATGGATGCCACGGTTTCCTGCATTTTGGCATCGTCCCGCACCTTGAACGGATGGGGGCGGAATGTATGGAACGGGTGGAGCTCGGAAAGTTTCAGATAGACCAGCTTTCCCTCCTCCACAGGGCGGGGCGGTACAGTCGGCTCCGTCACGCCCTGCTCCGGGGGAGCGGCCTCCTTTGCGGGCTTATCCTTTCCGGCATCCGGGGGAACAGGAGCTTCGGGAGCTTTCCCGCCACTTCGGGACAATTTGTCTCGTTGTGAGGGCTGGGCCTTGTCGGGGGCCGCCTTGTCAGCCTTAGAGGGGCGGCCCTTGCGGGGCCCGGCCTTTTTGGGCTCCTTTTCAGCCTCCGGCCCGGTGCGCCCCGTCTTATCAGACTTAGGGGGACGGCCCCGGCGCGGCTTTTCGGCTTTCTCGCTTTCAGCGGCAGGACGCTCCGGCGCAGGAGCCCCGGCCTCCTGTTCACGGGATACCTCTGCCTTTTCCACCTCGGCCCGGGCCGCCTGCCGCTTTTCTGCCATGAGCGCGTCAATCTGCTCCGCAGAGATTACCACATCTCCGGGTTCGGCAGGCCCGGCCTGTTCCGGCGGGTGTTCGGGAACGGCGGCCTCCCCGTGGGCCGGATCAGCCACAGCGGGCGCGGGGGCCTCTTCGATTTTCTGCACCTCGGGGCCTGTGTTCAGTTTTTCATCTGCCATTCACTAACCTCCTTTTCGTGAAAGTTGCACAATTTTCGAGCTTAAATTTCTGTAATTATTTTTCTGCCTCCTTCCGGTCTATCCACGCAAAAAGGCCGCCCAAGATAGCACCTGGACGGCTTTCTGCGTAATGTGATAGATCAAATATTATTTTTTTCGGATTGCAGGCTCCGAAAAGCCTTGTATTTACAGCGTTCCTAATAAGAAACAATCATAGGAAGTGTGGCCACACTTCTGCAAAATCTCCGTTTCCGGCCTGTTGCCGGAGCGGAGATTTTTGCTTGTTGGGAGCTTCCCAAACCCTTGTTTTTTGCTTCGCCAATAATACACTGAAAAGGACGGAATCTGCCCGCAAAATGAGAACTTTGCATAGATTTTCTTTACATTCTGTTTCTTGTATCATTCTTCTATAAGAACTATAATACCATTATCGGAGGTACAGACATGGATTATATCACAGTTAAAGAGGCCAGCGAAAAATGGGGCGTGACGCCTCGACGGATAAACTACTATTGTGCCGGTGCCCGCATCTCTGGTGCTGTCAAAATGGCTACAATCTGGCTGATCCCGAAAGACGCGGAGAAGCCAATATAAGCAAACACAAAGATGATATATGACTATCCACTTTAATCCATCTATTTTTACCATGATATAAAAGCTGCCCGCAAGTTGTCACTTTGAGATTTTTTTGAGATTTGTACTATATGCTAAAGCGAATAGAGGTGAGGACTATGAAATCCAAAATACTAATAGTTGATGATGAACATGGTATCGTTGATATGATACAAAGTTACTTTCAAAAACAATATGATATTCTGACAGCATATAACGGCCAAGAAGCACTCCAAAAAATCGCAAGCAACCCTGATTTGATTTTGCTGGACATCAATATGCCGGATATAGATGGGCTGACCGTATGCCAGAAGGTACGGGACTACATCACTTGCCCCATTTTGTTTTTGACCGCCCGCATTGAATCCAGCGACAAAATCATAGGCTTTCAAGCTGGGGCGGATGACTATATTGTAAAACCCTTTGATCTGGACGAATTAGGGGCGCGTATTGCCGCACACCTGCGACGGGAGCAGCGCCGCCAAAGTAATTCTGCGGTTCGCTTCTTTGGTGAATTGGCATTAGATTACTCTGCCCGGACAGCTACAATCAATAGCCAGAGCATTCCGTTGTCCAAGCGGGAGTTTGAAATTGTGGAGCTTCTTTCCCTCAATGCAGGCCAAGTCTTTGACCGAGAACGAATTTATGAACTTGTGTGGGGATTGGATGGGGACGGGAATAGCGACACGATCATGGAACATATTCGGAAAATACGGGCTAAGTTTGCAGCACATACGCTGCACAATTACATTGAAACAGTTTGGGGGTGTGGTTATCGGTGGAACGCCTAAAAAATATGGGGTTAAAAAAGTCTTTTCTTGTTTTGTCTGTTTCCTGTGTTTTACTGGCTCTCCTGCTATTGGTGCTCGTTTTTGTGGTGTGTAATGTGATTAGCAGCACCTTTCCCACTGGTGGAATACAGATTTCTCCAGATGGTACAATAGTTAAACTGGAAGAACCGACAGCATCCCAGCAAACTATATTGTCAGTATTAGGTATCATACAAGTTGTATCTTGCATTGCGCTTCCTATGGGTGGGCTAGCCCTATCAGGAGTTCTATATTACCACATTAAATTGAAGCAACCGATTGCCGTATTGCAAAATGGTATTACAAGGATTCAGAACCACGACCTTGATTTTATTATGCCGGTTCGTTCTGGTGATGAATTGGGGCAACTCTGTGTTGCCTTTGATACTATGCGCGAAGAACTTTTGAAATCAAATCAGGAACTATGGCGGCAGATGGAAGAACGCAAAAGATTAAATGCCGCGTTTTCCCACGATTTAAGAAATCCGATCACAGTTTTGAAAGGAACTGTGAAATTACTGCGTCAGGGTACAGCAGATAAGCAGACGATTGACAGACTGGAAAGCTATACCCAACGTATAGAGCAGTATGTGGAAGCTATGAGCAGCATACAAAGATTGGAACAAATGCCACTGCGGGTAAGCGAGTGTTCCTATTCCCTATTGCGCTCGGAATTAGAAGATACTACAAAACTTCTTGCTGGAACATTCCAGCTATCCATTTCTGCACCTGATAATGGAACTGTACAAATAGATCATGCGTTATTTCTGATTGTCGCGGAAAATTTGATTGGAAATGCAGCTCGTTTTGCAAAAAGTGAAATTATAATATGCCTGCAACAGCGGGAAAACCTCTTGCTTTTGTCGGTCACAGATGATGGCCCCGGTTATCCCGCAGAGTTGGTACAAAACGGCCCAAAACCGTTTGGAAAACTGAATGGAGATTCCGCACACTTTGGGATGGGGCTTTATAGCAGCCAGACATTATGCCTAAAACACGGCGGAGCACTTACGCTGACGAATAGAAAGGATCATGGCGCAATAGCTACTGCTTCCTTTCAAACAAATCGGAAACCTTGAGCAATTTTTGAGATTTTTATTTTACACTCTCCTTATACCACAAATAAGGAGAGTGTTTTTTTATGAATATTGAGGCAAAAGAACTATCAAAAATCTACGGCAGCGGCGAAAGCCGTGTTGTCGCGTTGGATAAAGCCAATCTTGAAATTGCATCCAGCGACTTTATCTCCATCATGGGGCCTTCTGGCAGCGGAAAAAGTACCCTACTTCATTTATTGTCAGGGCTGGATAAGCCAACTTCTGGCAGCTTGACATACGATGGAAAAGACATATACAGTTTCAACGACAAAGCTCTATCTGCTTTTCGTCGCCAGCGTATCGGTTTCATCTTCCAGCAGTTTAACCTGCTTCCCGTCTTGACCGCAAAAGAAAATATCATTATGCCTCTATTGTTAGATAAAAAGCAGCCGGATGAAGCCTATCTAAAGCAGCTTACGGAATTGCTGGGGATTCGGGAGCGCCTTACCCATTTACCCCATGAGCTTTCCGGCGGTCAGCAGCAACGTGTAGCGATTGCCCGCGCTCTGATTGCAAAACCCGATATTATCTTTGCGGATGAACCAACTGGGAATCTGGATAGTAAAAGTGGCAGCGAGGTTATGGAAATGCTGCAAAACATATGGAAGAAGATGGGGAAAACGCTTGTTATCATTACCCATGACAGCCGTATTGCAAGAATGGCAGACCGGCAATTTGTCATTGTGGACGGGGTTCTTTCGGAGGTGACGGCAAAATGAAATCCTATTTAGCACTTACATGGAAAGAACTAAAAGCGCAGAAAATCACAGCAATCTTGATTTTGATTGCGGTTATCATGTCTACGATCATGACAACGGTAGTCGGTCAGTCCATTGGGATATTACAATCTATGCGGATGGAGCAGGCGGCGAGTCTGAATGGAAACCGCTATGCAACCTTCCATCAGCTAAATCAAGAACAGGCGCAAAAGCTGCACGAAGATGACCGTCTGTACGATGTAGGAGATATAATCTTTGTCGGCAGTACGCCGTTAGGCAGCAGCAGTTTATCTCTATACCTTCGGGAATATCACGATAACGCTCTATCTATGTATCCGTCAATCGGAACTATAAAAGAGGGACGTTTACCAGAGGCCGCAAACGAAATTGCATTACCAGAAGATAGTATCCAATATCTCGGATTAGATGTTGCGATCGGGGATACTGTTTCTCTGGATATGCGTGTGTCTGTTATGGATGGTTCTCTGCCAGAATTTGAATATTCCGGCAATTTTATATTGACGGGTATTCTTGAAAGCAGCTATATCGGATATACAACCGGCACAGTTTCGGGAATTGTGGGAAACGGAACCGCAGAAAATTTACTGCCGGAAGAATATTTGCTTTATTCCACTGACTTTAAGACCCATGACAAGCAAAACTTTCAGAGCATTGTTTATAATCTTGCGACGGAGTTGAATGTAGAGGAACGGTATATCCAATACAACTGGGTTTTACTTGACGCCATCGGTATTTCGTATGACGAGGCAACCAGCAGCGATGCTGGTTCAGGCTTTCCTTTTATGACAGTGGCGTGTATTTTGGTAGGCGTATTGGTCTTGTTTGCAGCCGGATTGGTTATTTACAACATTCTCAAAATTTCCATTACAAAACGCATTAAAGAATATGGAACGCTTCGCGCAATCGGTGGAGAGCGAGGGCAGATATATCGTCTTGTTTCCTTGCAGCTCTTGATCCTTTGCGGGATTGGTATCCCTATCGGGCTGGTACTCGGTACATTGTCAGCAAAGGGAGTGCTGATTGCTGCTACGAGTGTTCTCAATCCCGATATATTCATGGTAAATAGTGCTTCCGAATTAACTGCGGCCATCAGCGCAGCCAGTTCAGTGAAGTTAGCCATGCTCCTTGCCAGTGTTGCAGTCACACTTTTATTTGCTTTGCTGGCTGCGTTTCCTGCTGCACGATACGCATCCCGTGTATCTCCGACAGTCGCTATGTCTGGCCACGCTGTGAAGATCAAACGTCGTGGAAAACGAAATCGCAAAATCTATCATTTTGAATCTTACTACGCAAGGCTGAATTTGAAACGTGGGCGTGGCAGAACACTGGTTACGATTCTTTCTCTTGTTATGAGCATTACCGTCTTTGTCGCTTTACAAAGCTTTACCAATCTGCTGGATGCCAGTAGTTCAGTTCAGGATATGTATTTCAGCGATTACGCTGTTACAAATGAAACATTGGGTATTCCGGCGGAAGCTGTAGATACATTGAAAGCAAACGACGCAGTAGAAAGCCTTTCCACCACCAGACTTTCCGTATTTATGCAAGGCGCTGGTGACGAACTTCCCTTTGAAACAGATTTGTCTGTGCAAAGCTACGAAACCTTTCAGCTTGCAAATATTGACGATGGGCTATTAGAGATCTACGCACCCAACCTTTCGGATCAGGATAAGCAGGCATTAAACGATGGAACAGGCTGCCTCGTCAAAAATCCTATCCCATTTTCCTACGGGGATACGCCTATGGAGTACACAGAGCTTGCTGTTGGTGATACGGTTCAGTTGGGAGGCAGAACACTTCGGGTAATAGCGTTGATTGATAATCCAATTTCAATCAACAATGAAGGATTTGCCAACGGTGTCCAGATTATTGTGAATGAAGAAATATATTGCTCGCTGCTTGAAAATGACAGCTATTCAGAAATCTATCCGACATTACAGGATAGTGCTGATACAGATTCCTTTGAAAACTGGTTGGATAACTGGTGTCGTGAATATCCGGGAACTCATTGGCTTTCTTATCTTGAAAGCAGCAACGAAATGGCAGAAAGCTTTGAACAAATCAAAATGCTTTGCTGGGCGCTGATTATCTTTATCGGAATTATTGGTATATTGAATATCATAAACACGGTTTACAGCAATATCCATACCCGTGTCAATGAGATTGGTATGCAGCGGGCCATTGGAATGAGTGCAGCAAGCCTATATAAAACATTTCTGTGGGAGGGCGCTTATTACGGGATTTTTGCATCATTGATTGGTGCAGTGCTGGGCTATATCTGTTGCGTCTTTGTTAATGCTGCACAGACAGACACTTTACAGCTCGTTTCTGTCCCCGTTTTGGCGATCGCTGAAGCTGCGATTATTTCTATTTTGGCCTGTTTGTTGGCAACGGCGATTCCACTGCGAAATATCTCCAAAATGAACATTGTGGATTCGATTGAAACGGTTGAATAAGATTTTTTATAAGTTCAATCAGGAATGGCTTGTGCTCAAATGGATCATTCTCTGGTCTGAAATGGGATGAATTTTTGAATTGCCACAAAAATGAAGCAATTCAGCGTGTTTTTCTATCAAAAAAGGTGAGTGTTAGGACAATTCTGCAACATTTCAGATTTATATTAAATATAAATCGTTTGATTTGTTGTCCACTGGGAGGTGAACAGCGTGGAAGAAATCATAGTTATTCGGACTTCCGATCCTGACGGAAGTATCTTTCGCTCCATCCTGGGAGCCTTAAAGGGAAAAGATGTTCAGATTCTCCATGCTGCTGATCTAAAACTCTCCGGCCTGACTCTGGGTGATATTGAGATATTTCCAGAGCAGCGGCGGGTCACGAAGGCCGGTGTGGAGATCTGCCTGAACTATGGAGAGTTCTCTATCCTTTACTGCATGGCCCGCTGCCCTGGTCGTGTATTCAGCCGGGAGCAGCTCTACAATGCGGCCTGGGGCGAGGACTATGAATTAGGCACTAACACCGTGGACAATACGATCTGGCGCCTGCGGAACAAGCTGGAGCCTGACCCAAAGCACCCCACCTACATCAAGACCGTCTTTCGGGTGGGATATAAAATTGAAAAATAGCACACAGGAAGCGCCGAATGTAGCGACTTGGTATTGCCACTACATTTGGCGCTCATTTAATGCCTTATTTAGAAAATTTTCAAAATGAGCATTGACTTTTTTTCTTATTGTGCTACAATGAAAATATCATTTAGAGGTTTTTCAAAATAACAGGGGGGACAAAGGTGACAGCACTGTGAGTTTACCTAATATTTTCAAAGCATTAAGCGATCCCGTCCGACGGGAGATACTACTGAAACTAAAACAAAAACGGAAGATGTCAGCCGGTGAAATTGCCGCAGAATTTGACTTGACTAATGCCACTATTTCATACCACCTTTCTACTCTAAAAAAGGCTGATTTGATTTTTGAAACGCGCTATCAGAAATACATCTATTATGAAATCAATACATCGGTATTTGAAAGCGTTGTTATGTGGCTTATGCAATTTCAGGAGGATAAAGATGAACCCCAAAAATAAACGAACCTTGTTTCTGACAAGTACAATTTGCATTATTTTGTCCATCGTAGCATTCGCTCTGTCCCACATGGGCGGGGCCAGTAACGAAAACTATATTCTGCTCTATGTGATTGCCGTTTTGCTGAATATTGTTCTGAACCTTGCGCTTAATATCAAAATTGCTTCGACAAACGGAGCCAAGGCGTTAGTGTCTTTGGGCAAATGGATTATGCCGATTGCGGGAGTTGTATATTTGATCCCGCAGGTATATTCCGTACTGTTTCCTGCCAAGACCATGCAAGATACTTATTGGTATGTTTTTATTGGTATTTTGTTTATTGTCAGTGGCAATTATTTTCCCAAAAACCACATCAATCCCTATGTCGGACTAAAGTTTCCGTGGCTATTCAATGATGAAGAAGGCTGGTACAAGACGCATCGGCTGGGCAGTTACACATGGATACTGGCCGGTATTGTCAGCATTCTTCATCCGTTGCACAATCTTATTTTTGTAACCGTTCCGCTAATCATTTTTCTGGTTGGCGTTGTGCCGTTGGGCTATTCGCTTGTCCTCTATTTTAAGAGAAAACGAAGCAATTAAAGGAGGTAATACTTATGAAGCCCGCAATGAAGCATATTGTTATCAGCACCGTTTTGTGCGCTTTGACGCTGGCAGTCTTTCTCGCTTTCTATAACCGCCTGCCGGAGTCTATCCCCGTCCACTTCGATTCTGCCGGAGTTGCAAATTCTTTCTGGCCCCGCAATGTTGTGGTGTTCGGCGTCCCCGTGGCTTGTGTCCTGCTGAACCTCATTTCTGGCTTTACCGTTAGTCAGAAAGAAAATGCCAAGCCGTATATGTACTATATCATGGCTGTTGTTGCATTTGTGGCGACGGGCATCATGCTCTATTTGGGGATGAAATGAATTGCCCCCAACAAGAAATTTGGTGGCGGAACGGTTATTTTTTTTGAATGTCATTTTGAAAATTTTCTAAATAAAGACAAGGAATGCTATGCTACAAATTAAAAACTTATCAAAAAACTACGGTACAAAAAAAGCCGTAAGCAATCTTAGTTTCATCGTGGAAGATGGCGACATAATGGGCTTCATCGGAAAGAATGGAGCTGGCAAAACCACAACATTGAAAGCCTGTTTAGGCATCATCGGCATAGACGAGGGAGAAATCCTTTTGGATGGAATTTCTGTCCTCAAAGAACCGATGACCTGTAAGCGAAAAATGGCGTATGTGCCAGATAACCCCCAGCTTGACGAGTATATGACTGGATTGCAATATCTCAACTTTATCTGTGATATTTACGAAGTACCGTCTAAGACGCGGAAACAAAACTTCGAGAAATTGGCTTCGGCTTTTCAGATGGGGCCATATTTGAATAACTTGATTTCCTCTTACTCCCACGGAATGAAACAGAAACTTGCCCTGATTGCTGCCTTTTCGCACACACCTAAACTTCTGATATTGGATGAACCTTTTGTTGGATTAGACCCGGAAGCATTTGTGATCCTGAAAGAGCAGATGAAAGAACTCTGTGCAAGTGGAAATTCCGTTCTGTTTTCAAGCCATATTCTCGATGTGGTAGAAAAGGTGTGCAATAAAGTATCCGTTATTAAACACGGACAATTATTGTATTCCGGCATGACAACAGAAATCGTTGGAACAAAGGGTCTGGAAGAAGTGTTTATGGAGATGAATGGCGATGAAGTTTCTGTTACCCCTACTGAGGAATAATCTTTTGCAGCTATCTCATGCCAATCAGCTTCGATATGCAGATACAAAGAACCGCACAAAAACGATCACTTTGTATATGCTTATAGCCGCGATCCTAATGGGATTGCTTGCATACCTGATTTACTCCTTGAATATCATTTATTCTATTGCGTGGTCGTTGGAAGAAGTTGTTACAGAACTTGTTGTTCCTATGGCGCTGATCTGCGTGATACTCAATATTGCGATTAGTGTTTTTTGGGGAAGCGGCCTGCTCCTTAGCGATACTAATATTGACAGTGTGCTTGCACTTCCAATTCCGCTGCGTACATTGATACTCTCAAAATTGAGCATCTTGTATACGGTGGAAGTTGTCCTTACGGTGGCACTGCTGCTTCCTATGATAGTGCTGTTTGGCCTAACCGCAGGTATGGAATTTCCGTTTTATCTGGTTGTGTTTGGAATAACAATCCTCTTTCCCATCATTCCCTGCCTTTTGGGGACAATGATCGGAACACAGATTTACCGCGTCTTGAAAAGTTCCTCTGCTCGTATTGCCCGACTAAAGGCAGCCGGGGCTATCCTGATTTTGTTTGCATTTATGATATTCATGTTTTGTAAATTCCCGGATATAGCTACCGGAAATTTTGGGGATAGCTTTTCCGCCTCAACTTTTACACTTCATGCAGGCCAGTATATTCACCGATTGCTTAACGGGGACTATCTATTGATAGGATCTTACTTCGGTGTGGTGTTCATTGTAGGCGGCTCTCTGCTCTATGGTTTAATCAAAATATTTCGTAACTGGTATAGCAATGACACGACACAAGGTTCAAGAAATCAGCCCGTCGATTGGACCGAACAAGCTACGAAACAGCACAGCCCGGTATCTGCTCTTTTAGAAAGAGAGCGCACACGTTATTTTTCGCTTCCAGTATATCTAACCAATACTGCCTGCGGATTGCTTTTTGCTGCGGTCTTTGTTCTGCTGGTTGTTTTAATGTCGGATAAGATCACACCGTACATCTATCAGTTGGCCGAGTATTTTCAGGTACCTTTTGCTGATTATGATGTGCTGTTCATGTATGCTTTTTCCATTTTGACAACAATATCCTGCACAACCTATGTCAGCATTTCTATCGAGGGAAAACAGATCGAAATACTGAAATCCTTACCCATTGCGGCAAAGTGCCTCTTTCGAGTAAAGCTGCTACACCATCTCTCAATGTCTGTACCGACAATTTTTGTTTTGAATACCATCATGGCATTGTATTTGCAATGGTCTTTCCCTAAAGCTATGCTGGGGTATGCTTTACCTTTGCTGTGTTCGATGTTGATCGGGATGATCGGCTACATCTTAAATCTCATTTTCCCTAATTTTGAATGGGAGAATGTTACCCACATTATCAAGCAAAGTCTACCAGCAATTTTGACGGCCTTGATTGGCGTCATAGTTACCTGTGGAACGGCATATCTGCTGTTGAGATTTTTCCCAAGCGCCTTGTTTATTGGGAGTTGGATTGCCTGTGCAATCATTTTACTGTTGTTTTTAGCAATGGTGACGTGGGTAGACAAAAAAGGTCAGTATTTATATTACAAAGTTTAATCAAGGATTGAAGGGAGTTTTGATTATGTTTTTGAGAATGTTTCATTTTCGATTGATACAAATTGGAAACTAGGTTTTATTGGTAGAAATGGAAAAGGGAAGACAACTTTTTTAAATTTATTACTTGGAAAATATCAGTTTACAGGTTCCATAAGTGCATCAACGAAGTTTGATTATTTTCCTTATGAAATTGCAGAATACCAAAAGCAAATGCCTGTGGCAGAATTTATGGAAGATTTGAAGCCAGGGTGTGAAATATGGAGAGTAATTTGTGAGTTGGAAGAGCTATCGGAAAGTTCAGAGATTTTGTATAGACCTTATTGTACCTTAAGTCCCGGAGAGCGTACAAAGATATTACTTGCAGTTTTGTTTTCACAGGAAAATGAGTTTTTATTAATTGATGAACCGACGAATCATCTTGACCAAAATGCAAGGGAGTGTGTGAAGGTGTATTTAGCTTCTAAAAAGGGTTTTATAATGGTTTCTCATGACAGAGATTTGTTGGATGCATGCACAGATCATTGTCTGGTATTGAATCGTTGCAGTATCGAAGTACAAAATGGTAATTTTTCGGTCTGGTGGGAGAATAAGCAACGTAAAGATAAATTTGCGATAGCACAAAATGAGAAACACCGAAAGGAGATTCAAAAGTTGAACCATGCGGCAGAACAGGTTGCTAAGTGGGCAGATAAAAATGAACGCACCAAAATAGGATTTGATCCGATAAAAGAACATGACAGATGCTTAAGCACAAGAAGTTTTATAGGAGCCAAAACAAAAAAGATGCAGAGTCGTGTAAAGCAGATGGAAAAACGAATTGAAAGAGAGATTGAGGAAAAGGAGGGTCTTTTAGAAGATATAGAATATCCTAAAGATTTAAAGTTGTTTCAGCTTGTTCATTACAAAAATAGTCTTGTTAATGTAAAAGAGTATAGTTTGCAATATAAAGACTCAGATAAACCAGTGTTTCAAGGGCTGTCTTTTGACATTAAAAAGGGTGATCGTGTTGTATTATCCGGGAAAAATGGAAGTGGAAAGACAACAATTATTAGAAAAATCCTAGAAAAATGTAATTCCAATATAGGTGTTTGTATAATTGAAGAAGGACTATGTGAGGTGGCAAGTGGTCTTGTTATTTCATATGTTGGTCAGGAAACAATCGGACTTAAAGGTAATGTTACAAATTATTGTAAAACGCATGATTTGGATAGGAGTTTATTTTGTACCATACTTCGGCAGCTTGATTTTGGACGAGAGCAGTTTACTAAAAATATGGAAACTTACTCGGAAGGCCAGAAAAAGAAAGTTTTGTTGGCGACTAGTTTACTTACACCGGCACACCTTTATATTTGGGATGAACCATTAAATTACATTGATATTTTTTCGCGGATGCAGTTAGAAAGATTAATTTTAAAGTATGAGCCAACCATGCTATTTGTTGAACATGACAGGAAATTTTGCGAAAAAATAGCAACTAAGGTAATTGAATTATAATTTGAAAGGAGATTTGCTTTATGAAAAATATATTTGTTGAAGGTATTCAAGGATCAGGAAAAAGCACGCTGATAAATAATATTGTGAAGTTTAATCCTGAGTTACATGTATGTAGGGAAGGAGATTATTCTCCGATAGAATTGGCTTGGTGTGCTTTAATGTCGAAGAAGGAATATGAGGCTGTTTTGCAAAAATACAATTCGATAAGGGATGAAATTATAAAAAATACAGTTAGGGAACAAGAGAATTATATCATTACTTACACTAGGATAATTACGGATATTCCGGGATTTTATAAAGATTTGGAGAATTATGAAGTCTATAATGGGCGAAAAACTTTGGCGGAGCTAAAGGAAATTATAGTAACAAGGTTTAAAAATTTTACAGATACAGGATATTTATTTGAATGTTCTTTCTTTCAAAATGTAATAGAGGATTTAATTTTGTTTCATATGCTTAGTGATGAAGAAATTATAGAGTTCTATCGCAATTTATTTAGGTGCATTGATGCAAAGAAGTTTATATTATTTTATCTCTATAGTGATAAGTTGGAAGAGAATATTAAAATAATTCAAAAAGAACGCTGTGATGAGAATGGAAATGAGTTATGGTATCAGATGATGTTAGAATATTTGGTGAACTCTCCCTATGGGAGGAAACATGAATGTAGTGCTTTTGAGGATATGATCAGTCATTTTAAACACAGGCAAGAGTTAGAATTACGTATAGTAAAAGAAATAATAGGTAAAAATGCAGTTATTCTTCCAGCTAAAGAATATGATGTAAATCAAATTAGAACTTTGATTGGTTTTCATAATAAAATCAGTTATAATATAAGGCATATGAACAACAAGGAAATAGCATTGCTAGATGATTTCCTGTATGAAGCAATTTTCATTCCAGAAGGTGTAGATGCACCGCCAAAAGAGATTATAAATGCACCGGAATTACAGATTTATGTGCAGGATTTTGGCAAGCAGGAAGGAGATATTTGTTTTGTTGCTGAAGTTGACAAAAAGATAGTCGGTGCTGTCTGGGTTCGTAATATGGATGATTATGGACATGTAGAAGATGGTGTTCCGTCTTTTGCCATATCGTTATATAGAGAGTATCGAGGTCTTGGGATTGGAACTATGCTGATGAAACGGATGTTGGAAGAGTTAAAAGAAAGAGGGTATCAGAAAACTTCCTTGGCAGTACAGAAAGCAAACTATGCAGTGAAGATGTACAAAAATGTTGGCTTCGAGATTATTGATGAAAACGAAGAAGAATATATTATGATGTACGTGTTTCGGTAATACATAGGTAAGCAATAAAATGGATAAGCAGATTATTGAAGACGTAGTTTCTGAATGATACTTGTGAATTTGAAAAGGTGCGTCAAAAAGTGGCGCCATTTTTCCAAAGGTGTGTCAAAAAGTGGAGCACTTTTCCGAAAAGGGTGTCAAAAAGTGACACACCTATATAAATATCAGGGGTTTTAGGGGATTTTGCCCCTAACTAGATGCATTTTGCAATGGATATACAAAATGCGTATCTAGCAGAAGACACCATGAGAAATTATCAGTATGAATTTTGAGCAGAACTGTAGAAGGGAGGCAATGGCATGTCCCAAGGCAGATTAAGTCTTGTAAAGAAGTTTCGTTTGAGTCCGGAGGAAGCCGCAGAGCTGGCAGAAAAAGCAGAGAAGATGAATATGACCGAGTCCAAGTATCTGAGGTTTATGATATCGCAGAAACCTACGGATTATCCGGAGATGAGGATTTTATTGAGGGAGCTTATCAATGAAGTAAATCACATTGGTACGAATATTAATCAGATTGTACATAATAATAATTCCGGTTTATATTCAGAGACAGATAAGGAACAGCTGGTGGCATATATGAGAAAGTTGAATGTAGAAGTGAATAAGGTTTACGAAGTGATAAGTGAAAGAAAGTCCGGAAATATGTAAGCGGAATTTTTTGAATCAAAAATATTGCCTTTTCCGTAGCGAGGCTGTATCATCTAGAAAAGAATTATCAGAATTATTTTGAAAAGATGCAGAAGCGACTAAGGAAGGAGGGAAGCTTTGAATAAGGAATTTGAACGCTGCTGCACATTTCTTGCTGAGATGATGGAGAAGTACGGTCTGGAGGTTTTGCGTGATATAGCTGTAGAGCTTCAGTTTGACCCGGAAACTTGGCGTGATGATGCAGAAGGAAAAAGACTTCGGTATGAGACTTATGCGAAGAGATTTCTGGAGCGGTTTATGGAAGTTGCATAAGGGTTACCGGCATCCTGCGAAATTTGTAACAAGTGTTCATCGAAGACTTGATATGTAGACCGAGCCATTTGCGAAGCAAATTTTGCATGGCGAGGGTTCATTGATTGAGCGGGATGTGATACATACGAAAGAGCGTTCAAAAAAGTATTTGAATAAAGAATTGAAAATAATGATACGGATTAAACAATGAGGAATCACTTGATTTGTACAAAGTGCAAGTTGAGTGATTTTTTAATATTGCAAAATAAAAAATACATTAAAATGAGAAAAAATCACATTTAAGGGTTGATTTATTTCAAAAACTGCATATAATAGAAAGTAGAAAAGAAGGTGAGGTAGCAATCATGTTAATTCAGTTTAATTTTAAAAATTTCAAATCTTTTAGAGAAGAGGCTACTTTAGATTTATCTGCTACAAAGATGACCGAGTTCTCAGACAGAGTAGTGACGATTGGTAGTGAGAAGATTTTGCCGGTTGCTGCTATTTATGGTGCAAATGCAAGCGGAAAGTCCAATATATACAACGCATTTGAATACATGTCTGATTATGTTGCAGATTCTTTTAAATATGGTGATGAAGAAGAGAAGTTTGAGCACTTCAGACCGACCCCGTTTTTGTTTGATGCTACATCAGCGAATGCAGAGTCCAGCTTTGAAGTATATTTCACATTGCCGGGAGATAAGGCTGAAAAGACTTATAATTATGGGTTCTGTATTGATAAAGAAGGTGTAACAGAAGAATGGTTAAATTCTAAGGCAAAGACTGCAAGAAAGTACAGTACAGTTTTTTACCGTAATGCAGATGAGTTAGATTTGTCCGGATTTCCGAAAAACAGCAGAGATAATATTCAGGTGGCTTTGGAAAAGCAGGTACTCATTGTGTCTTTGGGAGCAAAGCTGAAGATTGGTAAGTGTAAGGCAATCAGGGATTGGTTCCTTGCAAATGAATTTGCTGATTTTGGTGACCCATTTACAAACTTCTTTATGTCCCGCAGATTGCCTAAGGGATTTGTGAGCGACAAAAATGTTCAGCAGAAGGTTGTAGAATATTTTGCATCCTTTGATGAGCATATCAGAGACTTCCGAATTGAGAAGGTTCCTCAGGAGGGAGATTCCAAAGAGGAAAAGTATAAGATTAACGCTCTTCATAAAATGATTGGTTCTGATGAATTGGCAGCCATTCCATTAGAGTTAGAATCTGCCGGAACTTTGAAGATGTTTGCGTTATATCCGGAATTGCAAGAAGTGTTGGAGAAGGGGAGCGTATTCTTCATCGATGAATTAAATGCACGTTTGCATCCGTTACTTGTAAGGAATTTCCTGCTTACATTCTTGAATCCGGAGATAAACACTAACCATGCACAACTTGTATTTACAACCCACGATACATGGCAGTTGTCTAACCAGTTGTTGCGTCGTGACGAAATCTGGTTTGTGGAAAAGGATGAAAGAGGCGTATCCACACTTTACTCATTGGCTGACTTCGTGGATGAGGATGGTTCTCGTATCCGTAAGGACGAAAGCTATGAGAAAAATTATCTGATAGGAAAGTATGGTGCAATTCCTACCTTAAAGAGTATTGATATTTTTAAGGAGGATTAGGATGGCGAAAAAGGACAGAACAGGTAACAGAAAAACTCGTGAGCAGAGAAAGCAATTCAAGGTGCCGGAATTAGGTTATTATTTGATTGTTACGGATACAGAAGCTACAGAGCGATGTTTCTTCACAGGACTCCATCAGGCTTTGCCGGAGGATGTGAGAAACAAGCTCGTAATAAAGGTGGTAGAGACAAAAACTCGTGCCATGATTGATAAATGTCTGGAACTCACTGCTTATGATGCACAATATCGTATACCTTGGATTGTATTTGACAGAGATCAAGTGCAGGGATTTGATGAGATTATTGCAGAGGCAGTTAGTAAAGGAATACAGGTAGGCTGGTCCAATCCGTGTTTTGAAATATGGATGTATGCTTACTTTGGTTCCATGCCGGCAATCCAAGATTCATGGGCATGTTGCTCGGATTTTGGACGAGTATATGAAACTAAGACCGGACAGAAGTATTCCAAGGCTGATAATCTGATGTATGAAAAACTTTGTAAAGCCGGTGACGAGGAAAAGGCAATTCAGATAGCACAGCAGAAACTGGAGCAGTGTAAAAGAGAAGGAAAAACAAAGCCATCGGAGATGTGTCCGTGTACGACGGTGCATGAGCTGGTGGAAGAAATAAACAAAAAAAGCAAGGGAGAAAAAAGTTATGGCAGACATTTTTAAGTTACCAAGTTCATCGTTTGAGGAAATTGTAAAATTAATCAAAGCATATTCGGGAGAAAAGGAGGGTGTTGCGCTTTCGTTAGATGATGTATCACAAGCAACGGGAGTACCAAGAACAGTTGTAAGTGGTAATAATGGTTTTTTGGTACAAATAGGAATTATTACTGATGGAAATAAAAAAGCAGCAACAGAAGCCGGTAGGACTCTAGGAAGAGCATATATATCAAAAATTGACTATGAAGTGGAGAGAATCTGGAAAGAAATAGTTTCGGAAAATGAGTTTTTAAATAGAATGGTTTCGGCGGTACGTATTCGAAATGGGATGGACAGAACGAGTTTTATTAATCATCTTGTATATTCGTCTGGTCAGAAGGATACAAAGCAGAATAGAACAGGTGCTAGTGCTATTGTAGAGATATTAAAGAGTGTTTCTATACTAATTGATGAAGATGGGAAATTGTCTGTTAATGACGGCTCAATGCAAGAAGAAAAGGAAATAATTGATAATAGTAAGCAGGAAAATAAAGAGAATAAGAACGAGAAAAGTGTTACAACAACGCAAGCAATAACAAATTCAATGGGAAATATACAGATTAATGTCAATGTTAGTTGTAGTGTCAATGAATTGGATGAGTTAGGTGATAAACTCGAGAAACTATTAGATAAACTTGGGAAAAACAGCTAAAGAAAGCAGGTGCAATATGTCATTTAATATTGTATTAACAACGGCAGAAGATATTGTAGCTGTAGTTGATGCTGTATGTGCAAAGGATGGAAAGGCTGATAAAGATTTTATATCACAGTTTACTGGGATTGCTACAGATGACCAAGTACAAAAGGCTACACATATGGCAATAGAGTTAAAACTGTTAAAATTTAACTCTGTAGAAGGAACATACGCTACAGATATGTTTTTGGCAAATAAGTTGGTTATGGCAAAAAACGATGAGCAAAAAGCCGCTGTTATGAAAATTATATTGGAAGAATATGAGCCATACAAAGTATTTAAGCTAAGATATGAACGAACTAATTCTATAGAATTAGCATGCAGACAAATGAAGATTATGTTTGGAATGAGTTCAAACGAGAGAGATATTAAAAATACTATTGTAAGTGTTGCAACATATGCAAAAGCACTTAAGAGCGAAGGCGCAAATTTGTATAGTTTTACAAATCAAGTTGATGATATGAAATTGTTGGGAGAGACATATCAAGGTTTGTTTTTTAATACAATATCGCTAAAGAGTTTCTTTGGAGATAACCTACTTAGTCGAATAAATGAAAAAAATGTACAAGAGCCCTTAGTACAAGCAATGCAAAAAGCTAGTGCAGATGTGCCAGATACAAAATCTGTAATTGTATATGCAGCGAATGCTTTTGAATCATTTTTAAATGATTATGCGGTGGAAAAGAATGTTTCTCTACAAGGAAAGAACGGAATTTTGCAAAAAAGGGATGCCTTATCAGCAGTATTGTCCAAAAAGCATCGTGGAATGATTGATTATGTAGGTCAAATACGTAATGCAGCAGATCACGGAGCAGATAATGACGAGAATGGTCAAATGTGGTCTGTTTCAAATGAAACTGCAAATATATATCCAGGTATTGTAGCTATTCTGATTAGAGACATTTTATTGAGAGATAATGGAATTATAGAAGTTTAAATAAAATTATGGTGAACCTTGTAAATACTAAAATAAAATTAGGCAGTTAAAACAACTGCCTAATTTTTCTTGAAATCAAGTTGGAACTAATTTACAATTTTGTTGGGACAATATTAAAGTGATATTTTAGATAGACAACAGAAAGGTCGTGAACCAATGAAAAAACAACTTAAATGCTACATCTATACCCGTGTATCCACCTCCATGCAGGTGGATGGCTACAGCTTAGATGCGCAAAAAGATAAATTGCATAAGTACGCTGATTACCAGGATATGATTATCGCCGGGGAATATTCGGACGAGGGTAAATCCGGTAAAAGTGTGGAAGGTCGCCCACAGTTCCAGCAGATGCTTCAAGACATTGAATCTGGTAAAGACAATATCGATTTTGTCCTTGTATTTAAATTATCCCGTTTTGGACGAAACGCAGCAGATGTATTATCTTCCCTTCAGAGAATGCAAGATTTTGGTGTTAATCTTATCTGTGTGGAAGATGGTATTGACAGTTCCAAGGATGCAGGTAAACTAATGATTTCTGTGTTATCTGCGGTGGCTGAAATTGAGCGTGAGAATATATTAGTTCAAACTATGGAAGGTCGCAGGCAGAAAGCCAGAGAAGGTAAATGGAACGGTGGTTTTGCTCCTTACGGCTATCAGCTAATCAACGGTGAACTGCTCATTGCTGAAGACGAAGCAGAGATTATCCGTATTATTTACGATAAGTTTGCAAACACCACTATGGGAATTGCGGCTATTGCTACATTCTTAAACAACAGCGGGTACAAGAAAAAGCTTCGTCAGAACAATACCATAGAAGGCTTTTCCGCATCCTTTGTAAAAGGTGTATTGGATAATCCAGTGTACTGTGGCAAGCTTGCTTTTGGAAGAAGAAAGAATGAGAAAGTTCCGGGTACGAGGAATGAGTACCACATTGTGAAGCAGGACAAGTATATGCTTAATGATGGTATTCATGAGGCAATTGTATCGGAAGAATTGTGGAATCAGGTGCATAAAAAGAGACAGGAAACCGGAGTTGCCAACATTAAAACTCATAGTTTGGATCACGAGCATATTTTATCCGGTATTATCAAATGTCCTATCTGCGGAAGTGGTATGTATGGCAATGTAAATCGTAAAAAGCATCCCGACGGCGGGCATTACAGAGATTATTTTTACTATGCCTGCAAGCACAGAACCTTTGTGAATGGTCACAAGTGTACTTACCGCAAGCAGTGGAGTGAGGATAAAATCAATGCGGCGGTGGAAGAAGTTATCCGTAAGCTGGTGAATAATCCAAAGTTCAAAACGGAGATTCAGAAGCACATTGGACAAAGCATTGATACGCAGGAGTTGGACAGAGAGCATACAGGATTACAGGAGCGCTTAAAGCAAGTAATCGGTGCTAAGAATAAGTTAGCGAATCAGATGGATAATTTATCCGTGTCGGACAAGCATTATGACAAGAAGTATGAGGATATGCAGATGCGTCTGGACAAGCTTTATGATGAGATAGAAGAAATTGAAACTCTGATCGAAGAAGTGGAGACTAGACTGTATAATATTAGGCAGGAGAAAATATCCGGCGATAATGTGTATCAGTTCTTATTATTCTTTGATAAGCTGTACGACAGATTTACGGATATTGAGAAGAAAACATTTATGAAGAGCTTCCTTGCAGGTGTAAATATTTACGAGGAAGAGCAGGCAGACGGAAGGATACTTCGTAGTCTTAAGTTCCGATTCCCTGT
>OGHJ01001334.1_pt1 | contig 27172 bp, 23 predicted proteins | sample 1571351 | NCBI WGS metagenome assembly OGHJ01 (sample SAMEA2582037, study PRJEB24529) | metagenome | biome: Human gut stool | place: China | collected 2011 | reverse complement strand
CAATTTGAAATAAAACAAAAGAGGCCATCTCAACTCTATTTTGAGACAGCCTCTTCTGAATCAAACGCAAAGGCGTTTTTTCAACCTATCCCAACAGCTTTATAAAGCACAAAGAATCAGCTATTTAACCACATTTCCAAAAGAGCCATCCGTTCACGGCTAATTTGTATCGTACCATCATACGCCGGCCATACACTCACCACGGCCTTTCCGTTGAAGTAGTGCTGAATATTGCGTATGGAATCGGCCGAGAGGATAAACTGGCGGTTCACCCGGAAAAAGACACGCCCGTCCAGCTGCTCTTCCAGCTTGCTCAGCGGCAGGTCGATCACGTGTGCTTTCCCGTCCTTCGTCACGGCAAAAGTCACCTTATCCAGCGAATAGAAGTAAGCAATATCTCCCACCTGAATTGTATAGAAACGTTTGGCTCCCGATATCAGAAAACGGGTGCGATACGGTTTTTCCTGCCTTTCGGCAAAAGAATGCAGCAACTGTTCAATGCCCAGCAGCTTGTTCAGTTCACCCTTCCCCATGCCCGAAAAACGTTCAAACTTCTGGATGGCACTCTCCAGCCGTTCCTTATGGACAGGCTTCAGAAGATAGTCGATGCTGTTCACCGTAAAAGCCCGTACCGCATATTCATCGTAGGCCATGGTAAACACAATCATGCTCTGCGGCCGTGCCTGCTCAATAAAAATAAACGAATTACCGTCGGTCAGCTGGATGTCCAGGAACAGAATGTCCGGATGAGGATGTTCAGCAAACCATTTCACCGAATCCTCAATCGTTCCCGGAAGAACCGTTACCTCCCATTCCGGACGCAGTTCCCTGAGCTGCTTGTCGAGCAGACGCGCCGCCGGAAGTTCATCTTCAATAATCACTGCCTTAATCTTGGTCATATAACAAAGGTAATTTTACGATAAATTCTTTTTTTCATTCTGTTCAATCACGATTTCTTTTCCACAGAGCAGGCGATACCGCTGGGAAAGGTTTTCCAGTCCCTTTCCGGAAGTCACTCCTCCCTGCTTCGGACGTACGGCATTGGCCACACAAATCCATACATCGTCTCCCTGCGGTTCCGTCCACATCTTCACCGTCATGGGCTTTTTCATGCTGATGACATTGTGCTTGATGACATTCTCCACCAGCAGCTGAAGCGACAAGGGCGGCACCGGTATCTCGCCAAACTTATCGGCAATCCGGTTGTCCACCTGCAAGCAATCTCCCAGACGCACCTTCTGCAACAGCACATAAGTATCCAGGAACTGAAGTTCTTCATTCAGCTCCACCGTATGCTTATCCTGACAATACAGGATATACCGGTACGTATCGGCCAGGTTACGGGTAAATTCAATGGCATTCACAGGGTTATATTCGATTTCAGAAACAAGGGTATTCAGACTGTTAAACAGGAAATGCGGATTCAACTGGTTCTGCAAGGTGCGGTAGCGGGCCTCCGCCGTGCTTTCCTCCAGCTCTTCGGCACGCTTGTACAGGCGTACCACATCCACATAGAAACGGTTCAGGATAAACTGCCCCACAATCACCAGCTCCACCAGCCAGACCAGCAGAATCACCGTCAGTCCGCTGCGCTGAAGATGAAAGGGAGAAGCCACGCCTGCCAATGCCTTGGCAGACACCAACAGCAGGTAATTGGACAACAGCAGGATAACGGCTGCCGCAATCAGTCCGGCCGACAGCATGCGTTTGTTCCGCAGAAAATAAGGGTAATACGTCAGCAGCCGCTCATTAATGTAGCGCATACTCAGCCCCACTCCGCAAAACGACACAATGACAGCCAGAAACGTATGAAAGGTCATCAGCCTGTCCTGTAACCGCACGGGAATATCGGCATAGTGCACCAAAAAGAAGTACGAAAAACATCCCATGCAGGCATACAGCAGTACGTCCCACAAATACCGGTTCACGGAATTCATTCCTTGTTTCATGCTTTATGTTTACTTTATTATTACAATCCCTTCACATCAGTACTCGCCCAAACGGCCGGCAGCCCGTTCCAGACTGCTCTTTGCCAGTTGCGCACGGAGCTTCGAACGAATATGGTTCAACTCCGCCTCCTGATGATACATCTGCGCATTGAGCACCTCGACAATAGAAATGGTACCCTCCTTGTACTTGTCCATGGCCAGCTGCTCACTCGTTGCCGCCTTGGCCAGCGAGCTTTCCGTCAGGCACACCTGACGTACGGCCTGCGTATAAGTATAGTAGGCAGTCTCCACCTCCAGACGAACGCCGTCGGCCACCTTACTCTGGTTCTCCAGCGCCCTGTTCACATCGAGCTTGCCGATACGCCGTGTATTCTTCCGCTTCCCCCATTCAAAAATCGGTACACTCAGTTTGGCATACACCATGTAATTAGGGTCCAAATCTGAGTTGAAGTCATATCCGGGCGAAGAATAACTTCCGTCTACCCCGACAGACAGTTTGGGAAGATACCGTGAGTTGGCAATCCGGGCAGCCGACTGCTGGATAGCTACCTGATTGGCTGCAATACGTAATTCCGGACGATGCGCCATGGCCGTTTCCAGCGTTTGTTCATACACCTGGACTTCAGTCAGCGGAACCACGAGCGAATCAGTCAGTATCACCTTGTCAGAAGCCTCTCCCGAGAAAGAGTTCATCGAAAGCCGGGCCACCTCCGCTTCATTACGGGCCTGCTCCAGCCGGAACTCGGCATCATTCAGCTTGACTTCCGCCATCAGCAAGTCGTTGCGGTCGGTATACTCCTCCTCCACACGATGCCTGACCACTTCCACCAAGGCTGCCACCGATTCCTTGAAGTCGGCAGCCACCTCCACCATTTCCTCACAGGCCACCTTATTCCAGTAATACTGGTCTGCCTGATACAGCACGTCGTTCGTCACCCGCTTTTCTTCGTACAAGGCACTCTCCTTTTCCTTTCGGGATTTCTCCAATCCGGCTTTCAGTGCCCCTCCCGAATAGACAGGCTGTAATAAAGTCACGGAAGCCCCGTACTTGGTGTCACGCCCCTGAAAATACAGCGGAGTTTCTATGGACGGCAGTTCCCTGTAAAGCTCCAGCGGGTTACCCGTGTAACTGGCATCGGCATTTCCGCTCAGCGAAGGAAGAAAATCAGCCTTAGCCGATTTTTCAGCCTCCTGACGGATGGAAACGGCATATCCTGCCGACTTTATATCCTGATTATAGGCCTTCACCTTTTCACGATACTGCTGCAAGAATACACTCTCCTGGGCATGGACTCCCAGCGCCAGTCCCAGCATGCAGCACATCATCATTCTTCTATTCATCTCAATATAGTTATAAAATTAGAGAAACATTTTTTATCGGGCCACACATTTCTTCTTTTTATTCACCCCGTTTGGATATTTTATAGAAAATCGTGTACAGGGCCGGAGTGACAAACAGTGTCAGAAGGGTGGCAAAGGAAAGTCCGAACACAATGGTAGCCGCCATCCCGCCAAACACAATATCAAACAACAACGGGATGCTTCCGAACACCGTGGTCAGAGCCGCCATCAATACCGGACGGGCTCTGGAAACCGTGGCCTCTATCACAGCCGTATAAGGCTCCACACCGGCCTTCTGCTGAATATTTACCTCGTCGAGCAGCACAATCACATTCTTGATAATCATTCCCAGCAATCCCAGCCAGCCTGCGATACAGAAAAAGCCAAACTGAAATCCGGTGACCCACAGACCAAAGACCATCCCTATCAAAGACAAGGGTAGAATGAGGAAAATAATCAAGGGCTGACGAAAGTTGCCAAACAGCATGACCAGAATGACCAGCAGCATGATAAGTGCCAGCGGGAAATACTTAGTCAGTGCAGCCATGGCTTCTTTCTGGTCCTTGTACTGTGAGTCCCAGAAGAAGGTATATCCTTCCGGAAGACGAATGCGCTCAATCTCTTCCCGGATTTCAGAGTGAACTTCTTTCATGGTATGTCCCCGCTTCACGTCGCACTGGGCAGCCATGGAAAGCTTCCGGTCGTACGTGCGCACAAGGGGATATTCCCATGCCAGTCCGATGCCGTTGGCCACCTGCCCCAGCGGAGCAGAATTACGCCCGTTCCATATCGGCAAGTCCTCCACGCTTTCCATGTCCCAGGAACCTTTGACATCCGTATGCAGCAACACCGGCACTTTCTTGTCGCGGTCACGATATACCCCTACGGCAGTACCGTCATTGACGGCTTTCACGGCATTCATCATATCATGCCGTCCCACATTCAGCCTTCCGGCCTTTACCGGATCATAATCGGCCTTAATCATCAGTGCCATGTTTCCCCACTCATTGCGGGCATTCAGCACCTTGGGATTCTTCCGCATGATTTCCAGCGCCAGGTTAGTCAAAGAATCGAGTACCTCCGGATCATCTCCGCAGAAGCGTGCCTCAATCAAGGCCTGCGGAATGGAGTTTATCTCGAAACTGTTTACACGGACCAGCGCGTCCGGGAACATGACCGGCAGACGGTCGTACAGCATAGCCTGAAGCTCACGTGACTTTTCCGGCGTGTCAGCTTCTACCAGGCATTGCACATAATTAGGCTGCGGACCATAAGCCGCATTGGCCAGGTAATAACGGGGCGGTGTCTGCCCGACAAACGATGACACCTTTTTCACTCCTTCCAACGAATTCAGATAGGCTGTCATCTCCGTCATCTGACGGTCACTTTCTTCTATACGTGTACCCTCGGGCAACCAAACGTCGACCGAAAAATATTGCTTGTTGAGCAAGGGCATAAACTGCTGCGGAATAAAGCGGAATCCCCATCCGGCAATGACCAGCAACAGCACCATCGCTCCTAAAACCACATAGCGTCTCTGTATAGTCCATCTCAATGCCTGCCGGAACAGGTCGTATGCACGGCCACAGAACAGCTCGCCCTTCAACTCATCCGGACGAGGACGGCGCACAAACTCCTGCACAAAGAATACATTCTGCGTAATGGCCAGCACCCAGCTCAACAAAAGGGATACCGCAATGACGATGAACAATGAAGACAGGATTTCACCAGTGATATGCGGCGACAGGTAAACCGGAAGAAAGGTCAGTACCGCAATCAGGGTCGCTCCCAACAGCGGCATGGAAGTGCCCGACACGGCATCCAGTATGGCTTTTCTCTTTCGCATGCCCCGCTGCATGTTCACCAGTGCGGCATCATACACCACAATGGCATTGTCCACCAGCATACCCATAGCAATGATAATGGCTGCCAGCGACATACGCTGCAAGGCTATGCCGGAAAACTGCATGTAAATCAATGTACCGAAAATGGAGAATATCAGTCCGCTGCCAATCAGGATTCCATTCTTGAAGCCGATAAAGAACAGCAGTACGGCCACCACGGTCAAGACCGAAAGAATCAGATTCCACACAAATCCCTCGTTGGCCACAGCCGATTCGTGTCCCTGGTCATAGATAATATCCAGATTATATCCGTCCGGCATTTCCTCACGCAAGTCTGCCACACGGTTTGCCACCAGTTCCGCCATCTCTACCACATTTCCATCGGACACCGTAGAAATGGCTATACCCACCGCAGGCACATTCCCGACCTTCATCAGGTTTCTGGCCGGACGCACATAGCTCTCGCTAATCTCCGCAATCTCTCCCAGTCGGAAATATTCTCCCTGCCGAGAAACGACTGTCAGATTTTCCAGTTCTTCCAGACTGGAGAAACTACCGGAAGCTTCCACCCGCAAACGATGAGAAGACGTCTCCAGTCCTCCGGCATCCACCACCTTATTCTGACGCTCAAAGGCAGAGGCAATATCGGCCATGGTCACACCGGTGCTGGAAAGCAATGCCGGATTAACCGTTATATCAATCGTGCGACTCTGCACGCCGAACAATTCCACTTTAGCCACATCCTTCACGTTCAGCAACTCGTTCTTGATTCGCTTGGCCTGATCCTCCAGTTCACGGTAGGTATGCGTTTTGCTGCTCAGTCCGTAGAATACGCCCAGCACATCGCCGAAATCATCGTTCACCACCGACGGTCCGGCTCCAGCGGGCAACTTGGACTGCACATCTCCCACTTTCCGCCGCAACTTATCCCAAAGCTGCTGCATCTCGTCGGCACGGATTTCCTTTTTTACATATACCGTGATTTTAGACAGACCGGCCCGGTTATCCGTTTTCAGATAATACAGCTCACCCAATGACTGAATGGCTTCCTCCAGCACATCCGTCACCTGTTGTTGCACCTCCATAGGAGAAGCCCCCGGATAAGAGGTAGTGACCACTGCCTGCTTAATCGTAAACGGCGCATCCTCCAGTTTCCCCATATTGTAGTAAGAGAAAATACCTCCTCCCAATATCAGAACCAGCAACAACCAGCTCAAGGCCCTGTTCTGCAAAAAGAATTTCGCTAATCCTTTCATCCGTCTTCCTCCTTTATTCTTCGATGGTCACTTGCTCCTGTTCCGACAAAAACGGCAAACGTGTGGTTATCACCCGGTCGGCCGATGAAACGCCCGACAGAATCTCTACCCGGTCCTCCTTTTTCAACTTGCCCAGCGTCACCGCAACTCGTTTCACCCGGCTCTGTCCGTCTACGCACCACACAAATGCCCCGTGTTCCGGGTCATGGCAAACCACTTTCTGAGGGAGTGTCAGGTGATTCTTCTCTCCATCGGCTGCATACGACACAGCGAGTGTACCCGACATACCTCCCAACAAACGTCCGTCCTTGTTATCCAAGATGGCAGTCAGCAAATAAGAAATGTTGTTCTCCGTAGCAGTCTGCGTCAGGAAATATTCAGAAGGCACAAATTCCCTGTCAGGAAGTGCATTGAAGCGGACCACACACGCCACAGAATCTTTCTGCCGCATCTGCAAAGCCATATCCTCGGGCACGTAGGCTTCTACCTTGATGCGTGAAAGATCGATAAACGTCACCACCGGAACCGACGGTTTCACATCCTGGTAGCGCTCGATATGCGCCTGCTGCACATAACTATCGAAAGGCGCATACAAACGGCTGTCTTCCAACGCGTTGACTGCCGCTTCATAATCCGCCTTGGTGCGTTCGTAGTTTGCCTTTGCCTGCTCATAATTCATGCCGGATATGTTATCTTTGGCATACAAGCTGGATATACGGGCATAATCGACCTCCGCCTGACGATACAATGCCTCCGTGCGCTGCTTCTGGATGACAAAATCACGTTCATCAATGGCCGCAATCAGTTGTCCTTTCCGGAAAAACTGTCCCTGCTGCACATCAAATGCATGCACAGGTCCTCCCACCCGAAAGGATAGTTCCGACAAGCGGTAAGGCTGCGAAATAAACGTATAGCAACGTGAAGAGGGAGTCTCCATGACTTCGGCATGAACTACCTTCACGCTGGGAAAAGAAGTCTGTTCCTGTGGCGTACGACTGCATGCGCACAAGCACATCCCTGCAAGAAATAAAATCTCTGTTTTCATTCTTCTACAATATTATCATTCTACGTCACAAAGATAGCAGGCACCATTGTCCCCTTTCACGGGAATTATTCCCAAGCCGCGCCTGAAGTGACTGAACCGTAGAAACCAGCCACCCAAACCTTTTTCGGTGCATTTGCAGGAAGAGACTAAAAAATGATTTATTACCATTTGTGAATTTTTTAGTGTAAGAATTGGCTTACCTTCGCAGCCAAATGCAAAAAACAGAGAAAAGACATGAAAGACAGTATTGACTTCGGAAGTATGGACATTCCGAAATTATTCCGGAAATTACTTATCCCTACGGTGCTGGGAATGATTTTCTCGGCCATCTTCATCATTACCGACGGCATTTTTGTGGGAAAAGGTATCGGCAGTGATGCCCTGGCTGCCGTCAACATTACGGCTCCGCTTTTCCTCATCAATACGGGAGTGGCGCTGATGTTCGGTATCGGTGCATCGGTTGTAGCCTCCATTCACCTGTCGCAAGGAAAGGTAAAGGTCGCCCGCATCAATATCACGCAGGCAGTGGTGGTTTCCTCCTTATTGCTCATCGCCTACGCCGCAGTCATCCTCTGCAACGTGGAGAAAATTGCCTTGCTGCTGGGAAGTTCTCCCCGTCTGCTGCCTCTCGCCACGGAATACATGCACTGGTTTGTCCCCTTCCTGGTCTTCAGTGCCCTGCTGAGCTCCGGCATGTTCTTCGTACGACTGGACGGCTCGCCCAACTATGCCATGGTGTGCAACATCATACCGGCCCTGCTGAATATCGGACTGGATTATCTGTTTATTTTCGTTCTTAAATGGGGAATGTTCGGTGCGGCCTTAGCTACCAGCCTGGGATACATCGTAGGTGCCCTGATGATTCTGATTTACCTGATGCAGCCGCACCGGGTACTGCACTTGTGCAAAGTGAAATTATCATCCAAGAGTCTGCGTCTCACCCTCCGCAACACGGGCTATATGTGCAAACTAGGATTGTCCAGTTTCCTCTGTGAAGCAGCCATTGCCACCATGATGTTTACCGGCAACTACGTATTCATTCACTACCTGGGTGAAGACGGAGTGGCTGCCTACAGCATCGCCTGCTACTTCTTCCCCATCATTTTTATGGTATACAATGCCATTGCCCAGTCGGCACAGCCCATTCTCAGCTACAACTTCGGTGCTGGAAATCCGGAGCGCGTACGTGCTGCCTTTCGCCTGGCCCTGCTGACCGCCATCTCCTGCGGTGTCGTGGTATTTGCCGTTACAACCCTGTTCTCCGCTCAAATCACCTCGTGGTTTATCGACAGTTCCTATCCGGCACACGACCTGGCCGTTAAAGGACTTCCCCTGTTTGCTTCCGGCTTCGTGTGCTTCGGCATCAACATTGTATCCATCGGCTATTTCCAGAGTGTAGAACGCGACCGTCCGGCCATGGCCATCACCCTGCTGCGTGGTTTTATCCTCATCCTATTCTGTTTCTGGCTGATGCCCATCCTGTGGGGAGTACCGGGAATCTGGCTGGCCGTCCCCGTTTCCGAACTGCTGACCTTTCTTTTTGTCATTACCATCTATTGTCGCAGGAAACGAAGCTAAAGATTTATTACCTTTGTGCCTGCATAAACGCAAAAAGGTATGAAAGCTTTTATTGAGATACTTCGTGAAAAATACGGACTGGCACAGCCGGAAGCCGAAAAGTTGCTGGAACAGATGGAACTGCTAACCTACCGGAAAGGGGAACATATCGTACGGGAGGGAGAGCGTAACTCTTCCTTCTATCTGGTAGCCGACGGTATCTGGAGAGGACATTACCTGCGCGACGGAGTGGATGTTTCACTCTGGTTTGCCTTTCAAGGTGACAGTATCTTTTCCTCCTGGGGATATGTGGCCGGACTTCCTTCTCTGGTTTCCATTGAAGCTATGAGCGACAGTCGTGTCTATCGTATTTCTAAAAGCAAGCTGGAGACTTTTTTCTCTTCTTCCGCCTTGTTCGCCAACATCGGAAGAATCATCTTTGAACGCCAGTTTCTGGACATGGAAAACTGGATGATAAACGGAGGTGCTGCACAAGCCAAACAGCGGTACCTGACACTCCTAGAGCAAAATCCGGAATTGTTGCAGCACGTACCGCTGAAGCACATCGCTTCTTATTTGTTTATTACACCTCAGTCGCTCAGTCGCATACGGGCAGAACTGAGCAAGAAGAAATAACGGTATAAATCCTTATCGAACTCCGGTGATGGCATTAATCCAATATCTACCGTCCTGGTGTACAGTCTGAATATTTATTTGATGCGTATACTTCCCGGCCTGATAAGTAACCTGATAATTATCAGGCTCCAACGGAACAACCTTCAGACTGTGGAACCACATACTGTCGAAATCAAAATTCGTAATCAAAAGGTCATAGCCCTCAAAACCATCCTGTAAATTTTCTAATTCTACCTTCTTGAATTGTTCTAAAGCTGTGTGAGACAGATGAGACAAGCGAAAAGACTGCAACTTGGAATTCAAACCGCTACACATACTACAATAGGTAGCCAAGTAAAGTTTATAAAAACTTTCGACTAATGATTCTCCCGACGAACTATCTATTTTATATGAAGCTGTATTTTCAAAACCGGTCAACCACTCATCTCCATATTGAGTACCATTTTCAATGGGAGTAATATATTTTATCTTACATTTTTCATTCACATACCCCACTTTTAATGGAATCTCCACCAGACTAGCACTATCTTTTTCATTCCAAAGATAGCTTACCACATACCAATCGTCTGCAATTTCTCTTACATTCAATGTCTTAATTGCATCTGAATTCATATCCTGCGCCCGTATAATCGGATCTCCTCCCGTAGCATTACGCATTCTTTGGAGTTTGGCAGCCATTTCTTCAGTTAAATACTTCCTGCACAGTGTTTCATTGGTTGAATCCACATTTAAAATATTCGCCATATAGCTCGTATAGAATATTTTAATTTCATCTATGCATGCACCGAAGCAGATAGCACTAAAACAAAACAACAAAACAGATATAAATATAAACCTTCTTTTCATGGTATAATATAATTAGACTGCATCGCCAGGTTGTACAATTGGAAACATTCTTGTTCGCGGTTCCTTCAAGCTAATCTGTACAAATATAGAAAAATCCCCACAAAGTATGAAGACTACACTTTTTTATTTGTCATTTTAGCCAATATATACTAAGTATCAAAGCATAAAAAAATTCCGTATAACCCTTTCGGATTATACGGAATCTCTTCTATCTATTTGTTACAGATTATTTTACTTCCTCAAAATCAACAGTATCTCTGTATGAGCAACTTGCGTGAACGTGTTGCAAATATAGCGGAAACCCGAAAATAAGCATCCATAAGCAACCACAACTCTTTACTGCAAAAGTACAGATTTATTTGATAAATATCGTGATATAAACACATAATAATCAAATTAATGGGGCAATTTTAACATAATATCCGGTTTTATCCTTACCTTTGTATATAGAACTTGGGCTTTATCCCCAAACAACAAAAAGAAAACGATGCAAATTCATAACAATACATTGATAGCGGAATGCTCGTCTTACGATTTCAAGGAAATGCTGGAACGTAAGAAGGTAAAGTCATGGCTTAAATCTGTGTCGGCTTTTGCCAATACGGACGGTGGCAGCCTATTCTATGGAGTAAACGATGACGGAATGATTGTAGGCTTGGAGAATCCACAAGCAGATGCCGACTTTATCAGTGAAATGATAAAGGCAAGACTTGACCCGGTACCTGACGTACAACTTATCCCGATCGAACACGAAGGACGTGCCTTGCTTGAAGTAAGAGTAAAGGCAGGAACGCTGACACCATATTATTATTATCAAGACGGAACACGTACAGCTTATACACGAGTCGGTAATGAAAGTGTGGAATGCAATTCGCAACAACTTCTTTCATTGGTATTAAAGGGTACGCACATGACCTGGGATTCGCTGCCTACACAAGTGGATGCCAACAAACATTCTTTCGTTATCCTTGCCAATACTTTCCGCGAGCAAACTCATCAGGAATGGAACGATAAATATTTGGAATCATTCGGACTTGTCACATCTGACGGTAAGCTGACCAATGCCGGATTGCTGTTTGTGGATAATTGCACAGTATTCCAATCACGTATTTTCTGTACCCGATGGACAGGACTTTATAAAGACGATGCTATCAGTTCCGTAGAACATCGGGCAAATCTCGTATTGCTTTTGAAATATGGTATGGACTTCATCAAGAACTATACCATGAGCGGGTGGGTCAAGATGCCGAACTATCGCCTGAATCTCCCCGACTATTCCGACCGTGCTATTTTTGAAGGATTGGTAAACCATCTTATCCATAGAGATTACACAGTAATGGGTGGTGAAGTACATATTGACATCTATGATGACCGAGTTGAATTGGTATCACCAGGTGCAATGCTTGATGGCACACAAATCCAAGACCGAGACATATACAAAGTACCGTCCATGCGCCGGAATCCTGTTATAGCGGATATGTTTACTCAATTGGACTATATGGAGAAACGTGGTTCGGGCTTAAGGAAAATGCGGGAACTTACGGAGAAACTGCCTAATTTCATGCCGGGCAAAGAACCACAATATCAAACGGAAGCAATTTCTTTCTATACCACATTCTATAATTTGAATTGGGGAGAGAACGGAAGGATACCTATAGAGGAAGTCGCCAACAGAGTAAATAGTAGCCTCGAAAAGTACTCTATCGATGAAGAATCTTCGGTGAAAACTTTCGGTGATTTACAGAAATCTTCGGTGAAAACCTTCGGTGATTTGCAAAATTCTTCGGTGAAACAAAAGCGATTGGGACGGACTGCACAAAGCATTCTTGACCTTGTAATATCAGATGGTTCTATATCTCAAGATAAGATGGCGGAAAAAATAGGAGTCAGTAAACGAGCCATTGAAATGCAGATCGCAAATCTAAAAGCCAAAGGGTTGCTTGTCAGAGAGGGAGCAGATCATGGTGGCTATTGGCGTATTGTAATTAATCCTAAAGCAGAAGAATAGAACTATGGGAATATATCTTATACCACTCTGTGTTATAGTTGCCATTTTGGTAATCGCCTTTTTGTTTGCTTCTTTACAGCAAGTAAAACATAAAACTCGATATATAGTGCTTTATGTAATAGCCATCATCATGCTATTTGCCGTTATTCCTATCAATGAATATTTGACTAAGTTTACGCAAATTTCAAGTGAAGAATACCTGCTTATTTTAATATTCGATATTGCGGTGGGATATTTTTGTATGTACATTGCCGGTTTGCTGAAATTCAATCTTCTTAAACAAAAAAATCAAGCATTAGAAAATGCCTTGACAGAAAAGCAACAAAAAAATGTAGATGCTCTATTAAAGCATCAAAATGAAAAGCAAAAAAAACTTCTCAAAGGAGAACTTGAATGGTTAACAGAAAAAATCAAAGTATTTACTGAGGAAGAGCAGAAAGCTATTCTTGCCTGTGCCTGCGCATTTGCAGAACATGACTTGATAATCGCTCCATCAATAGCTATTCAGCAAAAAGAGACGTGTAGTCAGCAAGACCTTATGTATTTTGTTTGTTCTGCTTTTTTCAATATGGGAAAGAAGCGTAATGATATTGTAAGTTTCTTATATAAAGTTTTTCCTATCTATTTTCCTGCCGGAGAAAGTGTATTGGCTAAAAAGATGCCGGGACAGGAAAGGGTAAAAGAGAGAAGGGAGAAAGAAAATAATTAAAAAAACAATGTCATATTTTAATTGTACAACTTCCTATAATATAATTTTATTGGAAGTTACTTATACTATCAGGCAATTTATATAAATTTGCCTTTGGATTAAAACATTTTACTTCATGGCTAATTTAAACAGACTAAAAGTTGTGCTTGTCGAACAACAGAAGACAGGAAAATGGCTTGCAGAACAAATTGGAAAATCTAATTGTACTGTAAGTAAATGGTGTAGTAACTCAGTTCAACCAGACCTTAAAACACTTAATGATATAGCCAAAGTTCTTAATATTGATGTAAAGGATTTGATTGTCAGCAGTGTAAAACCATAAATGAGTTATTGTTATGGAAGTAAACAAGAAAGAGCTCAAAGAACAAGAGATACGCACTCTGTTCATTACTCCTGCACTCCAACAAAAAGGATGGGCAGTAAGTGTAAATATGCGTGAAGAGTACTATTTTACGGATGGTCGAGTACTTGTTGTTGGCAACCAACATTCAGTAGCAGAGGGTAAAAAAGCCGATTACCTATTATACCATAATGGCAAGCCCATTGCTGTGGTTGAAGCCAAAGACAATAAACACGCAGTTGGAGGTGGTATTCAGCAAGCCATAGATTATGCCCAAATCCTTGACCTGAAATTTGCGTACTCCAGTAATGGCGATGCTTTCTTGGAACATGACTTTATCACGGGGAAAGAAACCGAAATCAAGTTAGAGGATTTTCCCACAGAAGAAGAACTATACAACCGTTATCTTGCATCTAAGAACTATACTTCGGATGAACTCAACATAATAGAAACGCCGTTTTATTATGATGCACATAGCCATGAGCCAAGATATTATCAACGTATAGCGGTTGACCGTACTATTGAAGCCGTAGCCAGAGGACAACAACGTGTACTTGTCGTAATGGCTACCGGTACAGGTAAGACATTTACTGCATTTCAGATTATTCATCGTCTTCATAAAAGCGGAGCAAAGAAAAAAATCCTATATCTTGCAGACCGAAATATCCTCATAGATCAAACAATGGCTCAAGATTTTAAGCCATTCAAGAAGTTTATGACCAAGGTAACTTCTGTTGGAGAAGGTGAAGAAAAGATAGATTCATCATACGAGGTGTATATGGCTTTATATCATCAGCTAGTCGGAAAAGAAGGAAAGCCAGACCCGTTTTTGGAGGTACAACCAAACTTCTTTGATTTGATTATCGTTGATGAGTGCCATCGGGGAAGTGCGAAAGACGATTCTGCATGGCGTAAAGTATTGGAGTATTTCAGCTCGGCTACCCAAATTGGTATGACAGCCACTCCAAAAGCCGATGAAGGAGCAAACAACTTGGATTATTTCGGGAAACCTGTATATACCTATTCACTTCTACAAGGAATCCAAGATGGTTTCTTAGCTCCATATCGAGTTACTGCTGACTTTATCAACGTTGATTTACAAGGGTGGACTCCAGAAGAAGGTGAAATGGATTTATTGGGTAAAGAAATTGAGCAGAAACTATATCAAAGACAAAATATAGGTCGTGATCTTGCTATCAAGCTAAGGCGTAAAGTGGTAGCACACAGAATCACTCAAATGCTGCATGACATCGGGCGTATGACAAAAACGATTGTGTTCTGTCCTGATATAGAGGAAGCTGCTGAAATGCGAACACTACTTATCAATATGAATAGTGATTTGTGTAAAAAGTCACCCTATTATGTTACACGCATTGTCGGTGAGGATAAAGAAGGGAAAAAACAATTAGATAACTTTATCAGTGTGGATGAGCCCTATCCAGTGATAGTGACCACCTCTGAACTTCTATCTACGGGAGTGGACTGCAAAACTTGCGGATTAATTGTCATAGACAAAGAAATTGGCTCTATGACTGAATTTAAGCAAATCATCGGACGTGGTACACGACTTAGAAAAGACAAGGGTAAGTGGCATTTGGAAATACTTGACTTCCGCAATGCCACAGCAAAATTCAAAGACCCAGCATTTGACGGTGATCCGGAACCGCCAAAAGGAGGTGGGAAGAAGCCGAAGCCATACCAACCTGTTGACCCTGCTTCAACACCTGTGTCTGAACCTCGTGAGAAATATCTCATCAATGGTAAAGATATTCGTATAGCCCATGAGATAGTATCTGTTTTAGGGGAAGATGGCAAAACCATGAGAACAGAAAGTGTTCAGTCGTTTGCAAGAAAACAATTATTACGACACTATCAGACCCTTGATGAGTTCATACATACATGGACAGAAGCGGAACGTAAGCAAGCTGTGATGGACGAGTTAAAGGAATATGCTATTCTGATAGACGCAGTCCGCGAAGCGAATCCGGCACTGAAGGATGCAGACATCTTTGATGTGATATGCCACGTTGCTTTTGACCAACCACCATTGACAAGAAAAGAAAGGGCAAACAACGTGAAAAAGCGTAACTACTTCGGTAAGTATGAAGGTAAAGCTCGTGAAGTCTTGGAGGCTCTTCTTGATAAATATGCAGAGAATGGCATTCTTGACTTTGAAAAGTCGAATATTTTAGAAATACCACCATTTAATAGTATTGGTAAACCAACTAAGATTGTGAAATTATTTGGCGGCAAACTTGAATTTGAGAAGGCTGTCAGAGAACTTGAATATCAAATATATAAATCCGCATAAAAATGGCAGTAAACAACATCATAAAGCGAATCCAGAATATCATGCGACAAGATGCAGGTATTAATGGTGACGCACAAAGAATCGAACAAATGACTTGGATGTTCTTCTTGAAAGTTTATGACACGCAGGAAGAAACATGGGAGTACAAAGATGAAAACTACAAGTCCATCATTCCAGAAGAATTGCGTTGGCGTAATTGGGCGGTGGACGAAAAAGACGGTGAAGCATTGACAGGTGAAGTTCTGCTTTCTTTTGTCAATGAGAAACTGTTCCCTGCATTGAAAAACCTTCCTGTAAATGCCGACACGCCACGAGCCAAAAGCATTGTTCAAGAAACATTTGCCGACTTGAACCAGTATATGAAAAACGGAACGCTTTTACGTCAGGTAATCAACATAGTAAATGAAATTGAATTTGATGATGCAGAAGACCGCCACACATTCGGGGATATTTACGAAGGTATTTTGAAAGATTTACAATCGGCAGGTAATGCAGGAGAATTTTATACACCTCGTGCCCTGACTGATTTTATTGTGATGATGCTTGCTCCTAAGTTGGGTGAGACCTTTGGCGACTTTACCAGTGGTACAGGAGGATTTCTTACGTCTGCCCTTAATTATATGGCAAAGAGCGTACGCTCTGCCGAAGATGGTGAAAAGTTGCAAAATGCTGTTGTTGGTCAAGAATGGAAACCGTTGCCTTATCTTTTGAGCATCACAAATTTGTTGCTTCATGATATTGAAGCTCCCAATATAACGCACTGTGATTCGCTTGGAACAAATGTCACGGATTTCAATGAAACCGATAAAGTGGATGTTATCGGTATGAACCCTCCATATGGAGGCAGTACGGACGATAGCGTAAAGAGCAACTTCCCATTACGTTACCGTTCCAGCGAAACTGCGGATTTATTTATAGCCCTTATTATGTATCGTCTTAAAGCTAGTGGCAGATGTGGAGTGATTATTCCTGACGGCTTTTTATTCGGTACTGACGGAGCAAAGCTTGCGCTTAAAGAGAATCTTTTGCGTAATTTCAATTTACATACCATCATCCGTTTGCCGGGCTCAATATTTTCTCCATACACTTCCATTGCAACCAACATCCTTTTCTTTAATAACGAAGAAGCCGAAGGCTGCGAAGGAGGATTCAAGACAAAGGAAACATGGTTCTATCGTTTGGATATGCCGGAAGGATACAAACATTTCTCAAAAACCAAACCGATGAAGGTAGAGCATACTCTGCCTATTCAGGAATGGTGGAACGACCGTAAAGAGATAGTCAATGATGAAGTGGGAGAAAAAAGCCGTGTGTTTACTGCCCAACAGTTGATAGATTTGGATTGCAATTTTGACCAATGTAAGTTTCCGAAAGAGGAAGAAGAAATATTACCTCCGGCAGAATTACTTAAACAGTATTTTGAGAAACGTGCCGCACTCGACCATGAAATAGACAAAACACTTTCAGAGATTCAAAAGATTCTCGGTATAGACATAAAATCGTGTAACTGATAATTGTGAAGTGATATGAAAGATTTGACAATCTCAAACATTGAAAGACAAAATGTGCTTAACAACCGTTTTGCGGTCGGTAAGATACAGGAGCATCTTGATATAGAAGGAATGCTATTTGAGGGAGAATACCGCTTTACAAAAAAAATGGTTGCCGATTTTTATCAAGTTGATACATCTACAATAGACCGTTATCTGCAATCAAATTCTGAGGAATTAAAACATAATGGATATATTTTATGTAAGGGTAAACAACTGAAAGAGTTTAAGTTAGAATTTGCTCACCTTATTAATGAGGTGAGCAAAACAACACAACTCGGACTATTTAATTTCCGCTCTTTCTTAAATATTGGTATGTTGCTTACAGAGAGTGAGAAAGCTAAAAAAGTCCGTAGTCTTATCTTGGATTTTGTGATTACCACCATCAACGAAAAGACAGGTGGAGGAACTAAGTATATTAATCGTAGAGATGTGCATTATCTTCCTGCCGCAATCACAGAAGAAAACTACCGTAAAAATCTTACTTCTGCCATCAATCAATACGTGGATGGACATCCAACATACAAGTATTCTCAAATTACTGATTTTATCTACAAGGCTGTTTTCAAGGAGAATGCCAAGGAATATCGAGAAGTATTAAGGTTGGATTCTAAGGACAATGTTCGGCACACGTTGTATTCAGAGGTTCTATTGGTCATCTCTTCTTTTGAAAATGGTGTGGGGGCTGCTATCAGTGAACGATTCAAGGAAAATGGCAGTAGAAAACTTACTATTGATGAGGTAGAGCATATTGTGAATGAACTTGCCGAACATCCCATGCAGAAACCTTATCTGAATGATGCCAGAACCAAAATGGCTTCAAGGGATTTCAGTTTCCGAGATGCGTATCATGGTAATATAGCAGATTACTTGCAAGCTGTGACTCCCGAAGAGTTTGAACGATTCATCGGCGACCAGTCTATTGATTTTGACCGTATCTTAGCGGATAACAAAGATGTGCTTAAACGCTTAAAGCAGGCAGAAGATGAGTAAGGGAATTATTTACATAGATTACGACGAAGCTTTAAACATCTATGGCAAAATGATTGATGCCAGTGATGGTGGCTTTGAAGGAGTGCGTGACGAAGGAGGTATTCGTGCAACACTGGATTTTGTGCAAAACGATTTATACTATCCGACCTTCGCCAACAAACTAACGTATCTGATGTATAGATTCTGTTCTGGACACTTCTTCAATGATGGGAATAAGCGTATTGCGCTGACTTTGGGTGCTTACTTTTTACACAAGAATAATTACTACTGGCACGCTTGCATCTGTATGCGAACATTGGAATCTATCATTTATCATGTGGCTGCATCGAATATCGACCAAGACTTGCTACTACGCATCGTCAATAGTTTTATGACCAGTAAAGATTATGACGAAGAACTGAAAATAGATATTGCCAATGCTATGAGCAAAGGTGAGTTAGGAATACAAGGCGAAGATTACTAATAATTTGATTATATTATGGCTAATATACTTGAAATAATTAAAAACGAAATTGCACAAGACTATTATAAAAACAATTTTCCTAATGATGGTCAACGTTTTGTTGCATGGTATATGCGTAACATCCATCTTTTAGATCAAAGACAAGCTAAAGATGCGATTACAGATGGAGCAAATGACAAGCAAATAGATGCTGTATATATTGATGAAGACGAGCAAAAAATATATATCGTGCAAGGGAAATACTATCTAGGTGAATCTGTTGATGCAACTCCTGTGAGAGAAGTTATATCTGCTTGGAGCCAGTTTAGCAACTTAGCCCAATTACAGGAAAATGCTAATCCTAAATTAAAAACCAAAATATCAGAAATAGCAACAGCATTAGAAGATGACTCTTACTGTGTATGTTTTGAATTAATAACAACCTCTATCTTTACGGATTCGGCTATGGATGATATACATTCATTCCAAACCAAATTATCAGAGGAAGATGATGCTGAATTGAATTATAGTACCCAATTCTCTGTGGTTGATAAACAAGGCTTAGAAGATGCTTATAGCTGTGTTATTGAACAAACGAATCCAACTTTAAACCATACTATCAAGCTTGAAGCTGGTAAATATATGACGACAGAATTAGGGGGGACAAGCGTGATAGTTGCAGCCATGCCTTTAAAAGAATGTATAAAACTCCCTGGTATAAAAGATGGATCGTTGTTCCAGAAAAATGTTCGACAAAGTTTAGGTATTAACAATACTGTAAATAAAAAGATCAAGAAAACCATAAACGATCCGAATAAATGTGGTGACTTCTTCTTCTTTCATAATGGAATAACCGCCATTTGTAACAAAATTGAAGAATGTGGCAATGGTGAGTTTAAACTTTATGGATTGAATGTTGTAAATGGATGTCAATCACTGAATACTATTTTAAGTTGTAGTGAAAATGTGCGAAAGCGTAATGATGCTTATGTCCTATTCAGATTCTATGAAATTCCACAAAGAGATAGAGCAGATTCTATTAGCATTAACACAAACACACAAAGTGCAGTAAAGGCAAGAGATTTACGTAGTAACAGTAAGCAGGTATTGAAACTCAAAAAGGCATATGAAGCAAAATATTCTAATGGATTCTTTGCGACCAAAAGAGGTGAAGCCATACCAGCAGACAAGGACAAGCAGTACTGCATAGAGTTATCATATCTAGGTAAGAATCTTACAGCTTGGTACATGCAAAGACCGAATTTATCTTATGGTGAAACCAAGATTTTTGACAAGTATTTCAATACATTGTTCAAGAACGATTATTTGCCAGAAGATGCTTATGCATTGTCATTTTGGATGAGAAGAATAATGGATTCTTGGACTCAGGAGAACCCATTAGGATTGGAAGAGGAACTGCTAACCATGAAGGCTTATGCTCCATATCATCTTCTTTTTGCCATATCAATGGTTTTTGCTAAATGTAACAATCAAACAAATGTACCATCACCGAGTGAGTGCTTAAAAGTTGCTTCTGAAAACAATCTTGTTGACAGCATAATTAATATTGCGGCAAACTGTTTAAACAGCGCTATTTCAGCAGAAAAAAACAATTGCGAGCAAAATAATAGAAGTTTCATTCCTCAGAATTGGGTAAAAAACAAGAGTTGCAATGCAGGTATTATGTCTGCTATTCAGAATTATTTTTCTTTCCTCCCAACAATGAATAAGGAGATGGATTCCAAACTTAAAAATGGAGTAAAAATAGACTCTAAGTATTTTTCATATAGAGTCCAAGCAGAGGATTAAAAAATGAACGGAAAGCAATTAAAAAATAGCATACTTCAGTGGGCGATACAGGGGAAACTTGTACCGCAAGATCCTAATGATGAACCGGCATCCATGCTTCTTGAACGCATCAGAACAGAGAAAGCCAAGTTAGTCAAGGAGAAGAAAATTAAGAAAGACAAAAACGAATCAATCATCTATCGTGGTGATGACAATTCCTATTATGAGAAGTTTCTTGCTACGGGAGAGGTAAAATGTATTGATGACGAGATTCCGTTTGAGATACCTAAGGGGTGGGAATGGGAAAGAATTGGCAATATTTTTGAAACAACAAGTGGTTCTACACCATTAAGTAGAAATCCAGATTATTATAAAAATGGTAATATCAATTGGGTACGTACAACAGACTTGAACAATGGAATTTTGAACAGAACTGAAATACAAATAACCGCGAAAGCAACTATTGACTACAACCTTTCTATTTTACCCCAAACCTCTGTGTGTATTGCAATGTACGGTGGTGCTGGGACAATAGGCAAACACTGTATCTTGCATTTTAATACAACTATTAACCAATCTGTATGTGCTATCCAGCCTAATGGATTCTGTAATATGGATTACATCCATACTTTTATTGAATATCAAAGACCATTTTGGATGGATTTTGCAGCAGGTTCAAGAAAAGATCCCAACATAAATCAACTCATTATTAAGCATTGCTTGTTACCTATTCCACCACAAGAAGAGCAACGACGCATTGTTACAAAATTAAATCAGTTATACCCATATATAAATCAATATGGAAATAGTCAAAATAGACTCAATCAAATAAATAAAGAAATATGGCATAATTTAAAAAAGTCTATTCTCCAAGAAGCAATACAAGGAAAACTCGTTCCACAAATAGCAGAGGAAGGTATAGCCCAAGATTTGCTTGAACAGATACGGCAGGAAAAGCAGAAACTTGTCAAAGAAGGCAAACTTAAAAAGTCTGCTTTGACAGATTCTGTTATTTACAAAGGTGACGATAACAAGTACTTCGAGAAGATTGCAAATACAAAAATGGATATTACTGACGAGATTCCATTTGAAATACCTGATAGCTGGAGTTGGGTAAGACTTAATGATATATGTTCTTATATCCAAAGAGGTAAGTCTCCCAAGTACTCTCTAATAAAGAAATACCCTGTTGTTGCACAAAAGTGTAATCAATGGAGTGGATTCTCAATAGATAAAGCCCAATTCATAGATCCAGACACTTTATCATCATATGGTGAAGAACGTATTTTACAGGACGGAGATTTAATGTGGAACTCTACAGGATTGGGAACATTAGGACGAATGGCGATTTATTGGAGTAGCTTAAACCCGTATGAATTGGCTGTGGCAGATAGTCATGTTACTGTTATAAGAGCAATGAAAAAGTTTGTTATGCCCCAATACCTTTATTACTATTTCACGAGCAATACGGTACAATCTGTGATAGAAGATAAATCGGATGGTAGTACAAAACAAAAGGAACTTGCAACTGCTACTGTAAAAACTTATTTAGTACCTATTCCGCCTCTAATGGAACAAGATCGAATTATTTCAAAGATTAAGCAATTAGCAAGTATTATGAGCAGATAGATAAGGAAAACAAAGAAATAACAGAAGATATTCTCTTTGATTTACCAAACAAATGGCAATGGTGTAGAATTGGAACAATATTCATGCACAACAACGGGAAACAACTTAATAAAGGAAATTCCAAAGGTAAGTTAATGAAATACATAACAACATCCAATCTCTATTGGGATGGATTTGTTCTTGATAACCTAAAGGAAATGCCATTTGAAAATAATGAAATAGATCGCTGTATGGCTGTCAAAGGAGATTTATTAGTCTGCGAAGGTGGAGATATAGGACGCTCTTGCATTTGGAATTATGACTTTCCGATAATGCTGCAAAACCACATACACAAGTTGCGTCCATATATTCCGTTATGTACAAAATTCTTTTATTATATTTTCAATCTGTACAATTTGGCAGGATTGATAGGAGGTAAAGGCATAGGTATTCAAGGCTTTTCATCCAAAGCTCTACATAATACTCTTGTGCCTTTGCCTCCACTAAAAGAGCAATATCGCATTGTTACCCAAATAGAAAAACTATTTGAGCAACTGCGATAATTCGGTTATTCGTTCTGCTATACGTTGCTGTTCCGCAAAAGGTGGAATACCAATAGGTAGGTTGTGGAATAGCTCCTTATTGAGGTGTGGAATTGCCGCACCTCTTTTTGAATTTTTCAACTCCTCTTTATAGAATAAGATGAAAGCCAAAATATATGGCTTCCACATAACAGAAGAAAGCCATAACTGTTTGAATGTACTTCCCATATATCCATCTTGTGGAACGGAGAAAACTTCACCGGAATTTTCACCATCTACAAGAATGATGTTATCTCCGGCATAGACAAATTTACCTTTATCAATAACGGCTGCAGATGATTTCCCACGCAGGTATTTTGCATCCAAACAGATGCCCTTCCCGGTTCTCTTTTCTCCATCGATCAGTTGGCATATATCTTTCAAACGCAATACAACCCAGCTATTAGGATATTCAAAAGGAAGCTCAATTTCAACGATTTGCTCATTTATCCTCTCATAATACTTGTTATCGTCACCTTTATAGATAACGGAGTCTGTTAAAACTGACTTTTTCAATTTCCCCTCTTTAACAAGTTTCTGTTTCTCTTGTCGTATCTGTTCAAGCAGTTCTTGTGCTGTACCTTCCTCTGCTATTTGTGGAACGAGTTTACCTTGAATTGCTTCTTGAAGAATCGATTTCTTGAGTTGTTCCTTAATTTGTATATTCATTAAATTAAGAGTTTCTTGACTTTTACTATAACGCTCTATAAAAGGTGATACATTTTGCAATTTTTCTACAATCCGCTTTTGTTCATTTGCCGGTGGAATAGGAATCCAAAAGTCATTGAAGTTATTTTGTGTTAACTGATTAATTGTAGTAGTTCCACTAACGCCTCTTAATTGAGAGAAAAACAAATCAGATTGCAGAAAGATTGATACGTATTGATATAATGCGGTCTTACATATTGCCATAAATGCCCCGAAAGTCATAGGTTCCGTCACATCAGTTACGACAGCTGATTTTCCTACAAGTTTAGCACTTCCATTTCTTGCACAAATGATAATATCATTCTTCTCAACTTGTAACTTCTTGCTAATCTCTTTAGAAACTCGTACGACATCATTTAGAACAATTTTTCCATCTTGAATATTAGAAGAACGTAGAACTATTGTGCCTCGCGAAGACACATCTGTTGGACTATATGTTAGTCCTATATATGATTGAGAAATGTTTCTTATTCTTGTCCATTCCCACCCCTTTGGAATCTCAAACGGAATCTCGTCATCAATACATTTTACCTCTCCCGTAGCAAGAAACTTCTCATAATAGGAACTCAATGAAATTGCACTAACCATACATTTATTAATGAAAACGAATTGTTTAACTAATAATGTATCAGACATGAATATTGAAAATTTTGAAATGTTTCTGCGTCAAGGAAATATGGCGGAGAACACGATTGCAGCTTATCTCTATGCCGTAAAAGAGTATTATTCCCGACACAAGGAATTAAACAAACGCAATCTGCTTGTTTATAAAACCTATCTCATTGAGAAATTCAAGCCTAAAACAGTAAATCTTCGCATTCAGGCGATGAACAAGTATCTTGATTGTATGGGGAAATCTCGTTTAAGATTAAAATCCGTCAAAGTTCAACAGCGTAGTTATTTAGAAAATGTAATCAGCAATGCCGACTATGTTTTCCTAAAGAACAAACTGAAAAAGGAAGAAAATCAAGAATGGTATTTCGTTGTTCGCTTTCTCGCTGCTACAGGTGCACGAGTTAGCGAACTTATTCAACTGAAGGTGGAACACGTACAAATAGGATATTTTGACATTTACACCAAAGGTGGTAAAATTCGCCGCATCTATATTCCGAAGACTTTACGCAAGGAAGCTACAGAATGGTTTGGTAAAACTAAGCGTACAAGCGGTTATCTTTTCCTCAATCGTTTTGGCGAGCGTATCACCACCAGAGGAATTGCGCAACAATTAAAAAATTATGCTATTAAATACGGATTGAATGAGAAAGTGGTTTATCCTCATTCGTTCCGCCATCGCTTTGCCAAGAATTTTTTAGAGAAGTTCAATGACATTTCCTTGCTTGCCGACCTGATGGGGCATGAAAGTATAGAAACTACTCGTATTTATTTGCGACGTAGCAGTGCCGAACAGCAGGAGATTGTCGATAAAGTCATTACATGGTAACACTAGTTCTTATTACTCATAAGGTTACTTGCGTAGTCATACAAAACGTATATTTTTAGATAAGAGCCAAATGCCTCCAAAGTCATGAAGGCATTTGGTATTCTATTTTTCATTTTCTGTAACATATAATACTTTGCGACCTATCAGAAGTCTAAAGGATATTAAAGTAAACACTAGAGTAAGAAATATTTAATCATATCCTAATCATTTCCTTTTGTCGTTGTCCATTTTTTCAATAAAAGATTGACTTTGTTCCTTCACCGCCCGATACATGGAATAATGTGCAAAGGATTCTTCCTTATAATTCAGACTACTAACAGAGGCGGCAACAGCCCACGTCAAAATAATGGCTACAATAGCCACAACATATCGAAGTTTTATATGATGTCCCCGTATAAACATCCCATTGATATTGGGTGGGATAACGGTTATTGGATGTTTCAGCTCATTAATTTTTGCAAGTATTTCATCCTGCCGTTTTAATATGTTTTCTGTATTAGCCTCAATAGTCATGCGATTGAGATTGTAATCACAAACGTGGCTATATATGTATTCAAGAAACCTTGATTTTTGCTTGAACAGTTCAATAAGTTTGGGGAACCATAGTGAAAATGGCAATGTATCCGGCTGTTGATTCCAAATGTGTTTCTTCACTACTGACAGTGCATCGTTCCAGCAAGTACAGAAGCTTTTGGCAACTCCATTATAAATGGTCTTTTCATCCAAATCCACCTTTATATGTTGCTCCGGTTGGTTTGGAGTTACATTCTGCCTATTAACGCATTCCTTCAATTCATTGATACTTTGACGCAAATTTGCGAGATTTGCAGCTACTACATCTTCTTTCATTATCTTCTACGTTTTGAGGTTTTATAAAAAGGTTCGTTTCTTTGGTTATCCTTGCTTTTATCATCCCGCCATCCCTGTTCGTTATTGGTTCCTCCGCCAGCACTAGGAACAATTGCTTGATGAGGTTGCACTATAAGTTCTTTTGCCACATTACCCAATGTTGCGCAAAGAGGGTTAAAACTTAGATCTGAATCAAGTTTAGAACCGGCAATGCTAAATTCATACATACAAAAGGATATACCACGAATTTTATCAGAGTTTTCTGCACGATTAAAACGTACATCTATTCCCTTCTCTTTGAGCATATGGAAGAAGTCATGCCATGAGCGAGATGCCGCCAACGCATCAAGAGTTGAGGAACGAAGATTATATTTACGTAATTGATGAGGGCGCAAACGGCTTTTATTTCTCGCTTTGCTGTTTTTAGTAGCAAAGTAAAGTTTATACTCTTTTGTTAGAGCACGACAGACTTTTGCATTTCGTATCCGTTCGTTGCTGTCAGAAATGAGATTACCGTCATTGTCTATCCGGTTGAATACGATATGGCAATGTGGATGTTCCGTATCATGATGCCTGGCTATGATATATTGGGTATTGCGAATCCCCATTTGTTCCATCCATTTCTTAGCAATCTCCACCATAAGCGCATTTCCTTTTTCGTCGTTGGGAAAATGGATGGTATCTTGCGGAGAGAAAGCAAGTGATACGTGTTTCACCGGACTTTTTACTTTCGGGCGCATAGAGGCTTGTATCTGAAAAGAATCTGCTATGGTTTTATTGCTGATAGCACAAACACCTTCATGTGCCAAAAGTTTGGCACTCTTTTTCTTGTTCTTTTGGTCATTGGCGTAATTTACTATTCCTCCAAAATCGGCTCTTGTTTTAATCTTCGCTATCATGATTATTATTTTTTACTTGGGTGATAATTCTGCTGACTTCTGATATAATAGAAAAGCATTGTTGTTTCACTGCTTCCAAACCATAGACGTGCATCTGATGGGCGATCTGGTTGACATTATTGGCTATACCGGAAAGGTCACGGATTGCCGACACCATTTCCGGACTGATGCGCTGACCAACTTCACAGCCCATTGCAGCCTGGTGGCAAAATTCATTGACAGACAATCCAGCCTGTTGGGCTTTGGATTGTATATAGATATAGTCGTTCTCGGTAAACATTACCCGGAAACATTTCGTGCGTTTCTGGTAACTCGCCAACTTTGGGCGACCACCAAGTTTCTTTTCCTTCATACTTATATAAATTTTGATGTGCATAAATTGATTTTTTGAGAGTGGCAGTTCTATCCGCTTGCCACATAGGTTTTAGTGACACTAAAACACAAACTTGCCACTCAAAAAATCTTCCTATA
>OGHJ01001333.1_pt1 | contig 27209 bp, 9 predicted proteins | sample 1571351 | NCBI WGS metagenome assembly OGHJ01 (sample SAMEA2582037, study PRJEB24529) | metagenome | biome: Human gut stool | place: China | collected 2011 | reverse complement strand
GTAAGTGTTATTTATAGAAAGGAATTTGCCATGACCAAAGACGAGCACCGCTCAACAGTACGTGTGTTATCTATATTGTTAGCATTATCAAACAACCCAGACGGACTGACCCTTGCAGAGCTTTCCCAACAACTTGCTGCACCCAAAAGCAGTCTGTTCCCTATTGTACATACTATGGCTGACCAAAATTTTGCTTCTTACAATGAGGTAACTCAAAAGTACAGTATTGGTTTAAATGCCTATCTGACCGGCATTGCTTATATGGAAACACATAATATATTTGAACGGCTTCAAGAAGAAATGAAGTCGATTGTCAATCAGTGCTCCGAGATTTGTCAGCTTGGCATTCTGGATCATTCTGATGTTCTCTATCTTGCGAAAGTCGATTCGCCAGAACCAATCCGGCTGTCATCTTCTATCGGGAAACGCCTTCCGGCATACTGCACCAGCCTTGGAAAATCTCTGTTATGTGAATGTACAAAAGAGGAACTGGAAGTACTTTTCCCTAATCCTCTGATTCCATTTACACCAAATACAGTTAAAAGTGTGGATGAATTATACAAGCAGCTTCTTGTGGTCCGCACTACCTCCATAGCCATTGAACGTGGGGAAACTCATCCAGACATCTCCTGTATCTCCACCCCACTGTTCCACAACGGAAAACCAGCTGCTTCCATCAGTGTCAGCATACCAACATTCCGTTTCACACCAGAAAAACAAGCACAAATCGAGCAGATTCTTATTTCTGCTAAACCACGTTTTGAAAAACTTTTGGAACAGAATGAGCGGATTTTTTAATATAACCACTCTGCAAAATAGTAAGAATTGCTGCAGGCCGCCTTTTACGAAAACAATTTTCTCCAAAGCCAGTCTGCAGCATATCAGTTAAATATCAACCATATAAGATGAATGATTAACCTAAATAATAAGCTTCAACAGCATTATGATAGAATACCATTTCTAATTCTTTTTCTGTAAATACATCGGATTCAATAATAAAATTATATAAATCTGCGTATTTAAACTTTGTCATAACACATGGTGAATCGGTACCCCAGATAATTTTTTCGGTTCCAAGAACTTCCTTTGCCATGCTGATAAACTTTAACGCAGTTGGATACGGATATGCCTCTGGACTTACATTCCATGGAAGTGCTGATAAGTCAATCCATACATTTTTGTGTTACAGATAAGGCAAAGCTTTTTCCAAAGTCGCTCCATCCTCTCTTCTTGGTGCCAGTAAATGGCAGACAACGATATTTAAATTAGGATATTTCTGCGCTAAACGGTCTACAGCCTCTACTTGACAGCTTTCCATGAAAGGACTGCCAATGTCAAGAACCAACGTTGCCTTCTCTACTTTTGAGATTTTTTCAAAAATTTTTCCAAAAGGTTCGCCGTCAATAATAAAATTCTTGTGATATCCCATCATACCACCTCCAACGCTCACCTCAAATTTAAATACTTTTGCATGCAGATCATTGATGAAATGATTAAGAATGGAATCTGCCTCCTTGCAGAAAGCATCCAGTGTTACAGCAGCCTTAAAACGATCCGGATATTTTTCCGCTGTTTCCATAGCATATTCATTCTGAAATCCGTAGAGGCTTCCCTGCAAGAGAATTGCTTTTTCGACATCTTCTTCATCCATAATCTTCAGCAATGTTTCGGCCATAAATTCTTTATCTCCGTATCCTTTCGGTATGATAGCCATTTCATCGCCATTGGCCCATCGACATACACCGTTTCCAATTGGTCTTAACTCGCCGCATTTCCCAAAACTTGCAATACGCTCAAAAATGTGTGCATGTGCATCAATCTTCTTCATAGTTAGATCTCCTTTTCATTGTTATTTAAATCAGGAATTGCTACCATCATTGTAAATACAAATGCTAACCCAAAAGCAACCACCAGTGAAATTAAAAACGGAATAAAGGCATGACTCATAAATACCGACAATGTCGTGAGTGCAGGCAATGCAAATGAAACGGCCCTGCATCCAAAAAATCCGGCTACGGCACTTCCGATGCCGCCAGCCACACAGGCACATGCCATTGGCTTTTTCAGTCTAAGATTTACACCAAACATAGCTGGCTCTGTAATGCCAAGCAAAGCAGTTAATGCTGCAGATAATGCCTGGGATTTGAACGTTGCGTCCTTGGCCTTGACTGCCACTGCAAGAGCTGCGCCTCCCTGAGCAAAAATGGCCCCGCCGAACAATGCCATAATTGTGTCATAACCATATACCGCCACATTGTTCAGCGCAATTGGGAAGAGCCCCCAGTGAAGCCCCAAAATAACCATAAACGGCTGTAAAGCACCAATAAACATACCGGCCACCATGGGACTTAAATTATAAATCCACTCATATCCTTTTGCCAACCAGCCGCCAACAAAACTTCCAAGCGGTCCAAATACAAGAAGCGTAACAGGAACAATCACAATCACGCAAACCGGAGGCGTAAACAAATATCGAAACGTTTCCGGTATTACCTTATAACAGAACTTCTGAACAAAACTCATACAGTAAATAGCCAGAAGAATGGGAATTACAGAAGCAGAGTAAGTCACAGTTTTCAGAGGAATTCCAAAGAAGGTGGCTGTTCCCTCTGTTGCCATAACTGTAGTCATACTGGGGTGTAAAAGAATACACGCAACTAAAATTGCCGAGAACGGTTCTACATCAAATTTTTTTGCTGCAGTATAAGCTAAGAACAGCGGAATAAAATAAAAGAACGCGTCGCTCATGGCATTCAGAATATCATAAGTTGCTGTTCCATCTGTAACTATCCCATTTGCAACCATAAGTACCAAAATACCTTTTAATATTCCCACAGAAACCATGAGATTAATAAAAGGAAGAAACAAAGAAGATAGCAGATCAATAACATGCGCTACTCCTTTTTTCCATATGTTTTCACTTTTATTGCTTGAATCTCCCATAGAAATTTCCTCCCACCGTACAACAACGGAACAACAGTAATAAACGTGTTTTCCGAGTTTTATTTTGCAGTTGCCGACCAGAATGTTAAACTCCAGATTAAGTTACAAAGCCTTTAGCATTTTTGAAACAATCCACATCCATCCCTTCTTAATCGTTCTTATATAGAAACGCTATTTTTATTTACGAACGTTCATGGTTACATATTACTACTATGTCATAAGTATGTCAATTCTCTTCCAGTTTTCTTTTTAATTTTGTGCAAAACAGCCAGTTTTTCTCGTTAAAATTGTATACATTATCCAAACACTTTTGTTTTCCATTCACTATAATATCTGTACTCTTTACAATGTTTCTTCTGTAAATGAAACCAGGACGCAAAACATTATCATATAACAAAATTCTGCGCCCTGTTAAAATTATCATATCTAATTTCTATATTTTTTGTTTGCAATTCCTGTACTATTACCGTTTACTCATAATAAATTACTATTCAGAGACTAAATTCCATTCACCCATACTCACCTCAAAATTTCCACTATAAATAATAGGATTTCCCATTACTGCCCTTTGATTATACGCCTCATAACGGCTCAGTGCTTCAGTTCCACCCGGCATATACTTTGCCAGTGTATGAAACCGGTCAAAATTATAATACCGCGTGAGTGCAGCCGGTATCCCCTTATAGCGTTCGTTCTGGTATGTTTCAACAATCCCGTTTATCTCACCTCCAGAATAGGTATATGCCAGGTCAGAATAGCCGGAAGAAGCGCTGCGAAGCAGGCTGTTTGGATAATACCAGGTATATCTTCCACTGGTTGTGTCCGGGTCTCCGTAAATTTCGGTCTTATGCGGCAGGCTCTGGCAGGTCGCAAAATCATATTCGGATTTTTCGTCTGTCATCACATTAAAAGCATAATCATATTTCATCGCGATCTGATCAAATGCCACATCCACATCTTTTATCGTGATTTCCCAGTCCCATATCCCCTCGGTTTCCCCGCGGTCTTCTCTTCCCATGGATGCCAGAATGGAATACATATAGAGCATCTGCCAGTCCAGCCGGAGCATACACTCCGTATCTTCATTGCTGACTAGGATTTGTTTGCTCACATATTCCTCAGCATCTTCATACCAGCTTCCCTCTTCATCTTCATGTTCAATCTGGTACTCCCGTAACCCGTATACAGTAATGGAACGCTGCAGCATGTACTGGGTCTCATAGTCATACGCTTTCTGCAGCAGGTACAGAAGCGTATCCCGGTTTATCTTCAGGATCCGATAATCGCTCTCCGTCAAAACCACATCATTTTTGATGGCATTTAACATCATGGCATTGGAAACACCACCTGCTGCTGCGCTCGTATTAAGTGATCCAATAAATGCCCCGTCATAATTTCCATCCAAGCCGCCCAGATGTGTGGCCCCATTCATAAATGCAAAGCAGGCCGCCAGCTGCTCCGTTCCCCAGCGTTTTCTCTGGGACGGATGCCGCTTTGCCTCTGCCTCATATATTTTGGTAAGCCATTCCCGTTCATCAATCCCGGGAGAATATGTACTCGTAGCAGATCTTAAACCATTCCTTGTATTATCCGTACTGACGGTTCCTCCGTTTCGGATTGCCAGGGACCAAATGGTACCCCGAAGGGCCGGGCTGTACTCTTTTATATTGATGCCATAATTGGATAGCATGCCACGCTGCGCCGGCAGGTAGTAAGCTTCGTAGGCGGTCCGGCTCTGCAGTCCGGCAAATTCATCTGGGTAATTCATGTAAGCGGCATGCCATGCATTGATCAGGGATGCGCGGTTGGAATATAAAGGCTGGTTTATCATACTCGGCTTTGTGTCTGTTTCCTTGCGGTATCCGCTTTCAATGGAAGACATATCAATAAACTGCTGGAACGCTCCATAATGCGCCTGATTATAGGAAACGCAAAATTTCAAAAAATCCACCAGGGAATACCCGATATCGAACTGGTAGCAGCCATACGCATATCCACCATCGCTTCCGGCCAGGTTAAACCGTTCCCTTCCGGACTCAAATACCGTCCAGCCGGTCCAAACCGTTCCTCCCGGCACTTGCATGACAATCCCATTATCAGGCCCATACCCGGAGGAATCCGCAAAAAAAGCATCATCTGAGGAATCATCGGTACTTTCATCAAGCAAATTTAGATACGGCCGGAAAAAATAAACCTGTTTTGCCGACCGGTAGCCGGTATTTGCCAATGGTTCATACACCGTGCCGTATTTTTCCCCCTTTGCATGGATCACCTGCCCATTTCCCGCATACATCATCATGTGATTACCAGATGGCCGCCCATACCAGATCACATCTCCGGGCTGGAGATCTGCTTCTTCTATAAACTGTTTGTTTTTCGTTGCAAAATCCTTCCACCCAACCGTTGTCATGCACCACTGTGCTCCCATGATAGCCTTTAAGTCAAAGCCGGCCTCCTGGTAACAGCGTGCAACCATGGAAGAACAGTCCCAGGATCCCTCCAGAGTTCTCTTCGCCTGGCTGTAAGACCAGTTCAAACGTGACCTCGCTATCGCAACTGCCCGTTCCCCGATCTTATTATAGGAAGAGATGTCTCCATAAGCCCAGGAATCATTTCCCGTGTTGAACTCCATATTAAACAGACTTTTAAGTGCATATTTCATGTGGTACACCGAGGCAATACCTATTCCAACCGTTCCTAATGCAACAAGCATCACACCGATTATCACAAGCCACTTTAATTTTTTTATCATTCGTCCGAATATCCGTTTTTTCATAACCGTCTCCTACCTCTAATGCGCAGGAATACCACCTCCTGTCCTTTAATTTTCGGCCACCGCGAAGCAGATTGTCCTTTCATCCCTGCTTCCGTAACTGCAGGTCACCAGTGCAAGCATTTTCTTTTGAATTATCTCTTCCGGCAATCCTCTCCATGAATTACGGCACCATTCTTTAAAAAGCAGTTCCTCTTCCACCATTTGCGAGGGTTCAAAATTTTTTGTTGAACAAACGATGGTTCCGATCACGCTGTATCGCTCTTCCCTGTCTGGGAAAAATAAAGAGATTGATTTATGGTCATTCAAAAAATCGGCATCCGTATACCTGACGATATCTTTAAACATCGTTCCATTGCGCATATGGTGCCCATATAGAACAACCAGATGCGCCTCTGCCGCAGAGGAATTGGCGCCATCCAGCATAATGGCACCAAATGCCCGCTTCTCTCCCTCTGCTGAATGTGTCATATAGTATTCGTTATCACCGTCCCGCCAGCAGATGGGATAATCGATCACTGTTCCAGGGATCTGTATCCAGCCAACAATATCCGGGTTAATACTCTTTAAGGCTTCAAAATCAATCGGTGAAGTATACGGCACCGTTTCCTCTCTGACCGGTTTCTTCACCTTACTCTCATTATCTGATCGGTTTTCTTCATTTCCGGGAAATGCCGCCTGTTTCAAATGCTCCTGTTCCATGCGCGCCTCTATATAAGGAGACGATCCCCGGTAAGCACAGATACCTGCTGCCAGGATCAACGACATGGCAACAGTCTTTCTAATCATTGCATAACCTCCTCCAGTCAACCGGCGTATACTGCTTTTCTTTATGAAATGGAACTTTGTATGTTTCCTCTTCCTGATGTTCTCCTGTACGGTATATAAGGAATGGAATATATGGCACCTTGTTCTGTTCCTTCACATACAGGTCCATTCGTATCCAGGGTCGCACCGGTCTCTGAAGTGCCTGAAGAAATTCTGAATAATGAAGCATGATATAATCCTGTGTAGAATTCATCAGAAAGGGAACCGACTCAAAAGCATACCCAGTGCCGAATGCTGTCATTGCCGGTGCCACCTTTTTTGCAAGTAAGGCCATACCTATGGCTGCCTGATCCGTGATATGCTCCTCACTCCCCCACTGGTTATATAAAGTTCCTTCTTTCAGATAGCTCCCGTCAGCCAGTTCCTCCCTGTCATTCATCAGCATAATCATAATGGTATTCTCTCTGACGGCCAGAGGGAGCCGTACATAATCCCTTGCCCGGATAAGGCCGCCCATATCGGAACTCAAATTTTCAATCAGGACCGTAAGCTCACCAGCCATAAAGACACATCGGTAAACCGTGCCAATTCCGTCAAGATCCTGTTCTTCAAACAGTGGAAGGGCATACACGGATGAAACTTTAATGCTTTCTTTGATAATCCCTAAATGAAAGAGAAGAACGCCAAACTGATCGCGGAAGTATAGCTCCGGGAATAAGTACGGAATTTCCTTTTCAAAATCCTGATGGGAATTACAACAAAGGCTCATTCCATTCCTCAGCCCCGCCAATGCATAAGAATTATTCTTTCTGATCTGTTCAAACAGATCCATTCTCTTTTTCAGAGCATACTGCCTGCTGTACTCTGTTCTGGATGTTTCCAAATCATTTCTGCAAAAATCCGATATTTCTGTCATACAAGCTAGGATTTCTTTCTCTCCGGCCTGTTCCTGATTACTGCACTGCTCCTTTAAAACATGCAAAAAGAATCCTGCATCCCGATAAAACTGTTTCTTTTCATAGCCAAACGCATCACATTCTTTTACCTTTACCAGGGCCTGTTCCATTTTTTCCAAAGTTACAGAAGCATCCGGATCCTGTTGCCTGCAGATAAAGGACAGAAATGGCAGTAGCGGCTGTTGATAACGTTTTATGGATTCAAATTTTAAAAGATCTGTCTGCTGAAGATCATCCGCAGGATCATTGCTGAAAACAAACATCACATTAATTGCCTGATGCAGGGAGATTTGCCGCATCCGGCGGTTTACTTGCGCATACGCATTGCATTTAAAAAGTAATCCCCCATGCGTACCTACCCGCTCTGTTCCCATATCAATCTCTATACAAAGTGGACGTTCTTCTAAGTGATCCGTGCATCGGTATGACAATTTTAGATCTGCAAAGATATCTCCACGCTTCTTCGCCTGGCCGCCATACTCCCGCATCATTTCAACTGAATACGGAACTTCAAACTCCAGCTGCATCCATTTCTCTCTATAATCAGAGAGTACCATTTTCAGCGCCGCTGCGATTTCTGCTTCCTTATGCTGGGATAATTCCATATTTGTCCTGCCTGTAGCATATGCATCCAGGACCGAAACCATATTTTGATCTCCATGGAAATATTCGTTTATCAATTCGTAAAGGTGCTTCTTCCCAGCCTGGGTAATGGAATACAGTCCTTTCTCCCGCGCTCCTCCTTGTTCCTGCATTTTTATCCAGCCCCGTTCAATACACGTTTTGACCGTCCGCTGCCCCATACTTCCAGTTTCCTGAATGCACGGATCAATATGCTGAATCAGGAATAGGATCATCTCCCGCCTGAGGCGCTTATATTTTAAGAGCAGGGCCAGAATTAAAATCACCCTTGCATCTGTTCGGCCGGGCCTGGAACTTGCAAATACACTATTTTTTAAAATCTCATCGTAAATCATTCTAAGATGTAACATGTACCACCTCATCTACTCTCATTTATTTCTAATTTTTTCTCATACATATTTCATGGTGCCTGGCTTCTGGGTTTTTCAGCTCTAAAAATATCCTTTTTATGTATGCCTTTTTATGGGTTCAAAAACATTATTTCAGGCATTCTATAGGTTTTTCTTACTGTATAAGCTCCATGTGCATGGCACAGTTTCTTCTGTTGTACATGGCACAACATAGTTATGCCATGCACAGGCCGCTGCGTTTCTCACCTGGGTTATGCCACGCACATGGCACAAAATCCGCCCCATATCTTTCAAATCCAGTATCGTTTTATCACTGGCATCCTGCACCCACTTTCAGACAGCAAATGCGCATACCGGCTCATTAATATCTGATCCATTTCATCAATGATATGACGGTTTCTGGTATCTACTATCAACGAAAAACTGCTTGCGTCCAGCGCCACCAACATTGCATTAGAACGTATAAAAATCGGTTCTGTTAAGGCCTGCACAATGGTATATCTCGTTGCCAGAAGTAGATCTGACGGTGCATTTTCTGGAATCAAATCCGGAGAAATTTCGTAACACATAAAGATCTGATCCTTCTTCTTTTCATTCAAATCAAATGGCGAAAACTCGCATGACAGGAATGTCTTCCGGCACAAAAAATCTCCATTGTGACATTCGCGTGATGTGCCAAAAGCATATTCTACATTCACATAATGTCGGTACAGCTTTCTTATATCTTCCGATAACAGCAAAGGTTCTTTGCTTGTCACATAGCGCTTATATAGTGCTGTCACGGAATACACATTACTGTTATCGGGAGCAGTTTCTTTCACTATATCTGCCATTGGCTGCAACTGGTCTGTCCCCTGAACAGCATTATAAAGAGACGACAATGAATAAATTTTTGCTTTTGGACGAATATTTCCAAGATCATTCATAGAAAGGATACGCCACACAAGATACACTGAATATGTATAAATTGGCCGCCGGATCACATGAAATAGATACTCGAACACAAGTGGTTTGATCATCTTTTTGTTCAGAAAATAGGCACATCTTCGTGACGCAACCGTTATGAATAGCCCTTCCTGCTTCCAGCGTTTCGCATAATCTATAGTCAGCCATTCTTCCAAAGATACTACGGCGCAAAACGGCAAAAAGTCCTCGCTGTGTATGTCTATCACATCCCCGTCTTCCACAATCAGCGCGCCTTCATCTATCATAAATGCCATTGAAACCTTTTGAGATTCCTCATTTTGTGCTGTATTTTTATCCGATCCTGCTTCTGTCCCACTCTCTGATGTCTGACTTATACGGTCAGAACCTGGTAAAAAATCAAGCATATACTCTACATTTTTCGGCACATTTTCTGCTGTTTTCGGTAACAGGAATGGAACTTTTTCGCCGGGCAATGCCCACTTTTCTCGGATTTCCATATGTGCCTGTGGATCATTTTTTATCGAATCCAACGGCAATTTATGATGATTTTTTTGAACGTCTGGAGCGGATTTACTGGAATTTTCCGGGCAATTTGGTCCCGAAGTTTTCTCTTCTTCCTTCGCTTCATGCCCTAAAAAGCCTGCACTCATACTCGCCTGACTCATCAGTTCCTCCAGTGATAAAGCCGGCCTGTCGCTGTATGTAGGAACCAATATTTTCTTTTTATGAGCAGAGTGTGCTCCTTCAGGACATATCTGTTTATCATCTTTCTGACCAAATTCTACCGCTACTGACGCAAAAAACAGATAAGGAATTTCATCATATATACAGATATCTTCAAAGAACTGCTGTCGCTCGCGTCCTTGGTAAGCAGGTGCAGCACGAAGTTTCTTCAGACAATCCTCATACCTTTTTGCCGAACACACCTCATTCTCTATTAAAATGGCATCCAGTAAACTCCGCAGAATTTTCCTGGCTGCCAAGGCATGTTGCTCTGGCAGTATTCCCCGATTTCCATTTAATATATGATCCAGCAACTTTTCTTTGTCATATAGGAATGAAGCAGAGGTACGCTTCCTGGCATCTTTGAACGCTTTATATAATTGTTCTCCAACCGGTAATACATACCCTCTTATGTGCCCCATCTGTTCTAAAATGATGCAAACCTGCATGTGAAATACATTTTTTCGTATCATTGAAACAGTCGGATTATGAAACATATAGCGCAGCACTTGCAGTTCCGCGTTAAGCTGACAATTGCAAAAATCTTTCGAGAATTCACATATTTTGCAAAAATCTACTTTCTGACATTCCGGTTCAAAGTGAAAGTTTGTATCCACTTCTTCGCAATGAAATGACAGTTCCCCATATGTCTGGTATAAATCGGAAATGTAGGCTGATTCAGGCTTTGTGTCTACTATTTTCATGCTCTTTAATTCTTCAAACACATAATCACACTGCTCCTTCGTGTATCCACATGAAGCGCATTTCTGAATTACATAGATATTTTTTAGTGCCTGATCTGCTATCCACGCCACCTTAAACAGGCATGGGCATCCTTTGATATAGTGCATTTATTTACCTTTCTGCTGCATTCTTAAAACACATAATACTTTGGAATTTTGTCACATCCTGGTACCGGGTAATATGGCTTGATCACATGCTTCCCCTGCCGCATCAGTTCACTCACCTCTGCCAGTTCCTCCTCTTTTCCACCAATCAGACCATATTCATTCAGATAAAACAAGGTGAAGCTTGCAAATTCGAGGACACGTTTTGCATCCTGCTTTCCTGCAGTTGAGGTCTTTGTAATTTTGTCATAATGTCTCTTCTTATATGGAATAATTTCTTTCACCTGAACAAACCCGGTAATGCAACAGGCCATACGGTCACTACGGTATACGGCAGAAGAAATTTTCTCCCACTTCACGCGAGGAAGCGAAATATTAAAATTTCCATAATCATTCTCACAAATCAAATATATCTGAGCACCATACTGAGCGCTGATTTTACGCACCTTTCCACAAAAGAATGCCGTTTCTCCAATCTTTGTCCTACGGGTAAGTACAAGTGAACTGTTGATTGAGATCAGCGCACCATCTGGGTCCTCATACTGATATAAGCCATATTCATACTCCATCTGGGAAAGCACAGCATCCGCCGTCATTTGCCCTGTCTGTGCACACATTTCGAATGCTCTGGCGGCAATGATCGCGTTTAGGGCTGTTAGATCAAATCGCTTCCACTTGCACAAGTCAAGCACTTCTCCTGAGTATATGCCTGCTTCCTTTCTGGCCCCTTTTTTGCACTTAAAGGCAACCGGTATGGAAAATCCATGCCCATAGATGAACGGAATGATACCGGCGGCTTCCGAATACTTAGCAAGCTGCTGAACGTATTCTACGCATGCTGCTGCATGTCTGCCACGTAAAAACTGAAGTTCCAAATTTTCATTGACTGTCACTTCCGCCTCATCCTCTCTGCAGCAGCACCGCAGCACCTTTCCTGTTTCTAATTCTCTTTTGATCCTGGAACGAAGTGCTAAATGATATAATACCGTTGGATATAAATAGCGTCCTTCTTCTTTTTCACCTAATTTCAATACTAAAAAACCGATTTTCTGCTTCAATACAGCCTCCTTAAATTCTTTTAAAAAAAACTGCGCATGGCTGTGACACCATACGCAGCTAAATCTACCTTCTTCGTCCACGTTTCGGGCCGCGATGCCACCGACTTGAAACGTGCTCAGGCTCTTCGGCATCTTTCGTTCTGCGCCTGACAGCGAGATATAATATGATTGCGATAAACAATAGGAAAAATACAACCGCCGTAATGTACGGATGCTTTTTTACAGTTTCTGCTATCTTTTTCAGAAACTTTATCATCTCTTCCCATAGGTTTTTAAGCCAATCCCAGTGATTGGATCCCGATGATTTTGATGTGCTTTCCGGCATAACAGAGGCATCCTTTGGCAGCAGTTCATACTGTGCACGGATCTGATACCCCTCTTCTTCCGGCAGGGTAATCACATCTTCATATGAAATTTCCAGATCGTAAACCAGCTTTTTCCCATACGCAACTGCGTTCCGATACAGAATCCCATTCTGCTCATACATATTACCGGCCCAGGCCGTATGGTCGATCTGGTATGCGTCCTTTGGCACGCCGATCAGCTTTAACAAAAGCCCCTCATTGCCCGCAAACGGATCTGCTGTCTGATTGAGTGATATCACCTCATTTCCAATCTGGAATAGTCCTGAGTCCGCATGTTCTACGACAATATCAAACGTAAAGGAATCTTCCCAGCGTTCATTTACCCGCTTTGTCTCTGTAACCGGTAACGTATAATCGGTTACCGTTTGAAACGGATTATCTGCAATTTCTACCTTATAAGTTTCCGAGATCTCGTCAATTCCTTCATAATCTTTCAGCAGCAACGTATCCTGGATATGCTTTTTTCTTCCGGAAAGAGTTTGTTCCTGCACCTCATAATCCACTAATCGGTATGTATCATTGCCTTCCACATGTTCTTCCTCTGGCAGATATGGATCCTGATCCGCATCCTTTGGAAACACCTGAGAATAATATACATAACTTCCGTCGGTCTCTCCCGGACCATAATATGGCCGCTCTCCAAATACTTCTTCCACGGTGGTAATCGCATCTGCGTCGCTGACCTGCTTTTCCGTTTCAGAAGACACCGCTGCATTCATATCCTCTGTAGTATTCTGCGTCTGGTTTTCTGATACCTGACTCGCCATGGTTTTCCCGGCGGGACTGGCAAATACCAGTACCGCCGTAAACATCAGGGCGCTAAAATATCTACGCCTCATCATCTTTTTTCTTTCCTTTCCTTCGTCCGATAAGCACCAGTCCCCCTGCGCCTATCGCAAAGATGGTTGCCAGTACATACCATTTGAATGAATCTGTAGTATCTCCTGCCTTCGGTTGCTTCAGCCAGTCTGGAACACCCAATCCATAGGATCCGCTGCTTCCATTCGTGCTCTCATAATGCGCATAGATCCGCCCGATACCAACCTTTTTATCAGTTTTTTCATTATAAAGTGTTGTTTCCCCAGCGATGGTTCCGTCATATGAAACAAGGAACTGCCATGGTGCTTCGGACCGCTCATATCCGTTTGCCGGCTCGATCTCCACGATACGGTAAGTTCCTGCCTTACCGGCCAGAACCTTGCACTCTCCTGTTTCATCCGTTCTGCCATGAAATACCACCTGGCCGTCCGGATCAGTCACCTGAAGCAGCGTATCTGGAACCGCTGTGCCGTCTTCTGAATCTTTCTTTTCAAGTATCACCTCCACATTTGGATAATCATACAAGGTCCGATTTTCTGGATTGGTTACTTTACCATCCTTAATATACAGGTACTGCACGGTCGGGTTCAGGTAATATCCAGCCGGTGCCTCTGTTTCCTGATATGTATAGGTTCCGTCTGTCGGCATAGTAAATATCAGATATCCGCTCTCATCTGTAATCCCTTTTAAGTACAGGCTTCCATCCACACTGTAAACAGTAAGCTCTGCTCCGGCCACGCCGATCTGGTTTACTGGATCGTACTTGCGAATGGACAGTTGACGTTTTCCCGGAGTGGTGCCACCTCCGCCGCCACCGCTACTGATTGCATAATTCACGAATCGGATTTCTTTTGTTTCCTGACCCAGTGGCATAATAAACTCCTGATCCTCAGATACCCGGTATCCACCAGGAGCTGATACTTCGTGTATGACATAGGTCTCTCCGGCTTTCAGTACACCGTCAACCCGGTAAACCGTACCATCCGGCACGAAATCAACCAGTACATTTCCGTCCAGATCTTTGATCTGTATCTGGCCACCACTAAGAAGCGTGCCATTTGGATTTACCTTGCCAAATTCTACATGGGTTACATCATCGAACATCTCCACCATATCAATGCTGCCATCTTTGGATACCGTAAATTCAATGTTCTCCGCAACCGAATAGCCATCTTCCGGTCGGATCTCAATAAGTGTATAAGTTTCTCCGGCAATCAGTTTTGCTACGATTTCGTGTGGTGTCGTCGAAGAGGTCCACTCATCCACATTTCCATTCTTATCCTTTATCACCAGATGACAGCCCGGAAGTTCTTCTTTTCCCGTAATTTTCTTCTTGGATACAACCACATGCGTCGGCTTATCCTCCATTTTGACCTGATCGACCGTTCCGTCATGGCTTACTTTAAACGGAATATCTTCCGCATAGGCCCAACCGTCTGCCGGACGAACCTCCCGTAGTGTATATTCCTCATCTGCGATCAGCTTCTCCTTAATTTCATGCGGCTGGTCCGTAGAAACCCACTCATCTACCACATTTCCATTCTTATCAATGACCTGAAGCGTACAGCCTGGCAGCTCTTTGCTTCCCGTAATCTCCTGTTTGGAAATTACAACATGCGTCGGCTTGTCTTCCATTTTGACATAATCGACCGTTCCGTCATGACTTACCTTAAACGGCACATCTTCCGCATAGGCCCAACCATCTGCCGGACGAACCTCTCGCAGCACATAACTCTCATCAACTACCAGTTTTGCAACGATTTCATGCGGCTGGTCCGTAGAGATCCACTCCTCTACTACGTTTCCGTCCTTATCTACGACCTGAAGCAGCGCACCCGGAAGTTCCTCACTGTTTGTGATCTTCTTTTTAGATAACACGATGTGAGTAGGCTTATCCACCATGATCACCCGGTCCACCGTACCATCCTCATTTACGGTAAAGGTAACATCTTCCGCATAGGAATATCCAGGTGCCGGGCTTTTTTCAACCAGTCTATAGGTCTTTCCCGGTTCCAGGAATTCTTCAAGGCTTTCCGCTACGTCAGAGCTGGTCCAGCTGTGAATCAAGTTATTTTCCTCATCGTATAATTCCATTTCACAGCCAGGAAGCTCTTTACCACCACCAATTTCCGTCTTTGAGATCATAACTTTGGTTTTCCGGTCCGCGGCTGCAATGCCCTCAACATTCACAGACTGGCCCAGAATTGTACTGATCTTATTTGTCGGAAGGCTGTCCCCATTTGCGAATACGGTTTCTTCCGTAAGCACATAGGTTTCTCCCTGCTTAAATATCGTGCGTTTCGCCGTATCCTCAATATTTCTGGTAAATCTGGCTCCGTTTCCGCGAGTTGCATCTACACTTCCGGACGTCATTTTCTCCGTATGGTGCAGGCCATTCTCGATCTTTTCAATCTCATAGGTCACATTTTTATAGTAACCCGGATCGATCTTGACATATTCATTACCAGAGAGGCTGATGGTATCACCACTCTTTATCATGCCGGTCCTGCTGCCGCTGTATGAATATGTGCCTGAAAGTTCCCTTCCTGTCGATGTGTCATAGAGTTTTACCCTAAATGATGTTTTCTGATCTTTATACCTCTCCTTTCCGGATCCCGTAAGTTCGTTGAACAATACTACCTTTCCATAAGTTAATACCGGCACTGTCTTTTGGGTTTCCCTTACAATTCCGTTATATTCTGCTTTTGCCTTAATCGTAGATGCCTCACCACTTACCTGTGTTGTAAAAGCAGCGTATGCAGCTTCACCTGGCGCCACGCTCTCAAAACGGAATACCAGTTTTTCTCCGTCAAAAGTTCCTGTTCCTGGATCAATGATGCTTGTATCTGCATCGACAGTCACGGTTAATACCATATCCGCCTTTTTATGATCCGTGTTGATCACGCGGATTCTTTCAAAAATTGCCTGGTCCGGCGCTAATGCACTGGCGCCATCCGCAGACAGTCTGGTTATTACCAGATCATCTTTCTGCAGAGGATTTTTCACTTGCTTTTCCTGATTGTCCGCATCTGGAAGAAACGCAGTGATCTTGGTTCCGTCCGCATAAGATAAGGTCACATTTACACGGTCAATTTCTCTGGTTGGAATTTTAATCTCTTCATTTTCATCAAACCAGAATGTTTTGGTGAACCGATCCGTCACAAGAATGGTTCCGTCGGAATATCTGCAATACTCTGTAATGGTATAGGCCGATCCTTCTGACACGGAAGAAAGCGGTTTTCTTATCACATGTTTCTCGCCGACACCGATCCAGCTTTCTACCAGGTCTTTGTTTGCGTCCGTCAACTCATAATATATCTGGGTCACATAACGGCCCTTCAGTTTTACCTGCTCAATGCTTGTGGTATCACGATTAATCGTATCCAATTCATAATCATTCTTTGATACCCGTTGGATTTCAATACTCTCCATCTGGTTAGAAAGGCCCTGGATACTCCTTCCATCACTGGATACCGTAAACAGTACCGGCTTCATCAGATTCCACCCATTTGGCGCAGCATCTTCCACCAGAATATAGGTATGCCCTGCAATAAGTCCGATAACCTCATGCCTCTTCTCCGATTTTCTGGTGGTCCAGGTCGTAAACGGTGCATCTTTATCATATACAGGCTGATCGTGTTCATCTTTTCCTGTCACTTCATAAATGGAAAGAATTGCCCCATCTATAAAAGCACCTTCTGTATTGTCATCCCCTAAAGCATCGAAGTCCTGCTTACTAAAATACAGCCTGGTCTTCTGATCCTTTACGCTTTCCTGATGAATTACTACCGTCTCATGGGCAAAGCTCTGGCCGTCACTCTGTTTCGGCTCAAACTGCCAGGTGATGATTTCCGGATTTACACTATAACCCTCCGGCGCTGCAATCTCCTGTAACGTATAGGTATAAGGAATGATGCTTCCATCTGGCTGCATCTCACCAACAGGAAGATCCTGCACGATGATGACTGCCTCTGTTCCATAGATCATGTTTGTGGAAACCGGCTCATCCAGTTCATCCCCTTTATAGGCTTTGATCTCAAATGTCGCTCCGGCAAGTCCCTGACCGTCTTCTCCAGTCTTGGTGATAGAAAGCGCACCTTTCACCGCTTCATTGACTGCCCGGATCGTCTGTACCGAATCATCCAGATGATACTCAAATCGTACCGGTTCTGCTAAGGTATAATAATCCGGTGCTGACAGTTCTACTAAATAATAGATACCTTCTGCCAGGCCCGTTTCAATATGAAGCCTTAAATCTCCCACCTGATATCCTTCCGGGATCCTGCCATTTACTTTATCTGTCACTGTATAAATGCCGTCCGCTCCGGTTACCCATTGGCTGACCAGATACTCCTCAGACTGGTTCAGATTTCCTGATAAATCTGCTCTATACAGGGCCATGACAGCACCAGCCAGTTCCCCGGTCACACCAACAGCAGATTTAGAAAGCCAGATCTGCCCCGCCAGATCTTCGATGTGATACTGCTGGATCTCCTTCCGGTTCTCCACTACGATCACCTGGGCATCTGCTTTTAAAAATCCATCGGGAGCCTTGGTTTCTACAAGGACATACTTTTTCCCTGCAGGCAGGCCATTGATCCTTCTGGTGCCTCTGTCCGTAAGGTAGGTATCCGCATAAGCATTTATATGCTCCAATTTCTGATAATCAAACTGGTAATCAAAGACGGTTTCCGGCAAATTGCCAGATACTGCCACGCGTATAGTCTCCCCGTCGCTTGTAATCATGGTAAGGAGTGCTTTCGTTGCAAATCGGTCATGACTTCCTCCGGCGCTTGCCGCATCCATTACTGTTTTAGATGTGACGGTTGCAGATTTTTCCTGTCCATTCTCCTTCCAGCCAAACAGTGAAAGATCCACACCATAGGACGCATACGCTTTTTCAAATGCATCGCGGAAATTCTGATAATTCTCAACGGTGCCGCTCTTAAATGATGCCAGAACACGGGCATCATATACCGGCGTGCCATCCACATCGTAAATAATTTCACCTTCTGCATTTACCACTGCCTGTTGGAGACTAAATTCTGCTCCAGACAGCTGGACTTTTTCTCCATGCTCATCTGTAAAGAATTTTTCAATCTCAACCTTTGTGGTATCATTCTTCATGCAGGCAATTTCAACTTCTGACTGATCACCGATCGTAACTTCCACTGGATCTGCTGTCACAAAACCTTCCGGCGTTTCAATCTCTTCCAGCAGATAATCTCCTGCCGGGATCCGCTCGAAATAGGCCGGTTCATTTCCGCTTACCCACTCCGCAGTATTCCATACCGGATTGGAAGCAGTACTGTTTGAATCTTCCCAAACCAGTGGAGTATCCTGTGTTTTTACCATATAATATCCCTTTGGATATTTTTCCGTATCCACACTATATACCCGTCTGGCCGGATACAGCGCCAGTTTTGCTCCAGGAACAGAACTGTATGTATAGGAAGCAATATCACCAGTCACCACCTCGCGCTCATACGGTTTCTCTCCCGTTTCCGGATGTTCATGGTCCATATCCAGAACTGTCATTTTGGTATCCTGCGGCGCATGGATCTTACTAATTTCAATCTTTGTGGTCCGGTCAACCATCTGAACATGCTGAAGTTCTCCCGTCTCCGCAACAGTAATGCCGCTAGGCAGCCCCTTCACATACCCCTCCGGTGCCTTTAACTCCTCCAAAATATAGGTTCCGCTCGGAAGGCGTTTTAAAACATCTGCCTGACTGTCCATTTGGAACGTATCGAATGGATCATTTGGAGTCTTGTCGGAGCTGAGCCAGGTGTTTTCAAGGATGTATCCCTCACCCAGCCTGTGATACAGATTTTTCCTGTTCGGAGACTCTTCATCCCAGGAAGAATCATACAGTTCATCGTGTTCATTGATGCGGTACGCATTCTGGTTATATTCTTCCAGATTATCTGAATCCTGGTGTCTGACAAAATCTCCATTTCGGTCATAAAGATCCTCACCCTTTTTGTAGGTTTCTGAACTTCTCTGGTAATACAAAACCAAACCATGGTCATCATAGACTGGATTGAGTTCATTTAAGAAATCACCATTATTATCATCTACCAGGACAGAGCCATTCATATCCTGCTTAAAACGGTTCTGCTCAATGCTACTCTCTTCGTGTGATTGCTCCCCATTTCCTTTCCAGGTTCCAGTAATATGGCCGGACTCCGTATGGGTATACGACGGTTTATCCGCATCCGGTATCTCCGCGGTGGAATTATTTACCACATCCAGCGTTTCATCCTCTGCATAGCCGTCCTTATTTTCGCCCACCGTAGCAATACGGGAAGTCGTAACCTTATCACGAGCAATCACATTTCCAAATTCATCCTTCCTTACGTTGACTGGCCATACCAAAATTCTTACCGTTCCGTCTTCACAGTATTCTTCGATATATGCCATTCCTGTTGCCGGATCAACCAAAGCATCGCGGTACCCGTCTTTATCCAAATGATAGATTTTGGTGCCTGCCTCCACTTCAAGCTGCTTATCATTCTTACGGTATTTTACCCTTGTAAAATCGCCTTCTGTAATCTCTAAATACGGAACTCCATTCTTAAAGACATACATTGAATGATCGCTGTCACTCTTTGCGAAATTTCTGCGGTCCCGTTCTGCCTCTTCCACAGGCGTCAGTTTGTGCATTCTGTCATACACATAGGTAATGAACTGTCCGTCAATATAGCGCTCCTGATATGGATCCAGTCCATCCAGGTCATAATATAAAATATCTGTATCCGGCCGCTGCAACGTAACCGCAGACCATACTCCGCCGGTAGCTGAAATGGAGTTTCCATCCTTGTCAATGCCGACCGGGAAAGTTACTTCCAGTTCTTTACCTGCTTCATCCTTTTCACGAACAAACTCTACCTTTTCGCCGGCATACCCCTGCTCGATATACATTCTGGTGATATTGTTCGTGAGATTTCTTTCAATCTTCAGTCCTTTATAAGTCTCATCTCCCTCAAATCCAGAGCGTTCTACAGGAATTGCATCAAACAATGTCATCAATGCCCCTGCTACGTAGCCATTTTCATCATCTGCAGTTTCAAGAGTTCTGGTAACATATCCATAGCCCGCAAATGTTCCGTGGGAATAGACAATTTCCACCTGTTCTCCTGCTGCCTTGCGTTCCTCTAAATACTCCAGGGTTCCTTTCTGCCATGCATATCCTAAATATTTTCCATCCCGGTACGCATAAACCAGGTCCGGATTTTTTCCGATCTCGCTGTATTTTCCATCCACACGACCGGAAATCTTATAGCTGACCGTCTTGTCCGCCGTTGTATTGGCTTTCTCTGCAGAGGATTCTTTTACCTTTTCAACCTCCAACCGGATCGGAGTATTCTCCACATAGACCTGCGCCACGTTTACTTTGTCTTCCGGTTTGTTTGCATTGGTTGTCTGGTGGTCCGCATCATCCTCATAAACGACTGCCAGGACCCGATTATCCTTTGCTCCTTCCTTATAATAAGTGATCTTGTCGCTGTAAACCTCGATCGCGATTGGCTTACTCCGCGCGTATCCGGCTGGCGGATCCACTTCCGCCAGGACATAAACACCCACGCCTAAAGGCTGCGGCAGCTCCAAATAACCGACATTCTGGTCCTGATAAGAAGATCCCGTGTCTGTCATCTCATCCCGCATCAGGCCGTCCCTGGTTGTTGAATAGGTTTTAAAGGCTACAGTCTTATTCCCGTATTCATCTCCCAGGACAATCTGCTCATCCTCACTGCAGGTCGGTGTGCCCTCCGGCACGGTGCCACTATACAGATCACCGATGCCATTCTCTTTTCCGGTAATGCGATCAATCCACCTTGCAATCCGGCCTTTTGCAATCGGCCGGATGTCGATAGCCCCCATTGCCGTTAAGAATTCTTTTGTTCCGGTAAACTGCGTGGGTTCTGTCGTAAATTTTACGGTTCCCTGACCACTCTCACTGTCATCACGGGATGCCGCATACAGATTGAAAAGTGCACCGTCGTGAAGGATATTCTCATGGGTTTCTGAGTCAATCTTTTCTATTCTAAGCTTTGCCGTAAAGAAGCGGTTCACAAACTTATCGTAAGCAAATCCCCGATATGTTGCGTTTCCTCCCTGAGTCGGCTCTTCATCTGTCACCTCTGCCTGTTCATCCGTTGATGCAACCACGCTATACGGAACCAGCATGGCAGCATATTTCCCGTCATAAGCTGTCTGCATTCCTGTCATCGTTGCAACATGATCCCGGTACTGGATTCCTAACCGGTTATCTGCCGTAATATCCGCACCCGGATATGGAACGTCATCGGAAAGTCCCGCATCTTCAGACAGGGAACTATACCGGTAATTTTCTGAAATTCCTTTTCTGCCGCTCTGTCCCTCTGTCAGATAATAGGTAACTTCGGCAGCAGAACGATCATTTTCCGGATTATAATAATTTTTCAGCGGCCGCCATGGGCTTTGCGTCAATGCAAAATAGTTACCGGCTTCTGCCCGAACCCCATTTGTGATCTCATTTAGATCAAGGCCATACTTATAAACTTCAAAATCCCCATGATGATTATGGGCCTGGATCTTATGGTCCTCCTCACCAAACCGGATCTGATATTTCTGTTCCAGCTGCTGCATGGAATCAGCCCGGCCATAATTATAGAAAGAATTGAGTGTTTCCGGAGTTTCCTGTGATGCATCATAAGATGCATACACACTCGGCAAAGTTACTTCCCTTGGCTGATCAATCTGATAATGCCGGTTTTTAAAATCCTTCAGTTCATCAACATGCGGCGGCTGCTCTGCCACCACATAGGTTCCATACGGTAAATATTTCGATAACCCATAGGCATACCCACCATCTTTTGAAAGATCTTTATCTCCATAAATCGTATTGGCAGCCAGTGTTGTTGTATCATGGTCGCTGCCTCCGTTTGCCTCGCTATCCCAGTGAATTGCGTAAAGCTCATCAAGATCATACGCAAAGAATGGCTTCAAATAGTTTTCTGCCTTTATAATGGCCTGGCGGAGTGCCAGATCATACGTTTCTTCACTGTATGCCGTCGCACCAGCACTGGCCTTCTTCTCTCCAGTACCTGCGTCTACCTCCTGCACCAGTTTTTTTACCTCATCATCCAGGTACCAGCTGATTGCAAACTGACGCACCCGGTCAGATACCCTGGCATTATCCAGCTGCTCTTCGGTACGGTTTATGAGATTTCCAATCGGCTTATAACTTGTGTAGGTCGGATGATTTTCATCCCATTTATCTCCATTGGAAACGCTGATCGCATCAAAAAACTTCTCATAATTGTAATTTTTGACCGTTCTTGTGCTGTCACCGTCCTCGACCCGATAGTCTGCCATTTCCAACAGTCTTGTGTAACCCGTGTTTGCCTCATCACTGATCAGACCGTTATGGTAATCATACAGAGCCGTATTGGCAATCGCTGCATCATTGGATTTTTTAAACAGCGGATCCGTCTGATGAGGAACCTTTGTATAGATCTTATTGACCAGCATTGGAAATGCTTTATTTGCGGCAAGCTGCTCAGCATCCGTCCGGTCAGTTCCCATACGGTCCTGCCATACAATTTCTCCATTTTCATTCCGGTACAATGCTTCCAGATTTGACTTCAAATAGGTTTTGAAACGGAAATTATCAAGCTTTTTCGCCGAATGGTCCGATGCTCCATTCCCTTCATGGTTACCAAATAAGCGGCTCCACCAGTCCTCATGGACTTCACTGTAGGAGTTCGTATTGCGGTAACTCTTCTCATCAATCGTTTTTGTTACTTTGATCTGCTGACTGATGATCCTCTCTTCTACACCTACAGGTTCCTTTCTGGTGTTCGTCCCCGGCCGTTCTGCCCCATCCTGAAATACATAGTCCTGGACCGGATAATCAAGGGCCACCGATTGTACATAAGAATTTTCCTGGCCTACTAAAAGGCTGCGATAGTTAAGGTATGCTTTTACGCTGGAACCTTTTGCCAGATAATAGGAGGCGCTACCAACCTGAATGCCGGCAAGTTCTTTTGAAATTCCAAAATCTATGCAATCCTGCTCAGTCAGGGAAATGAACCGGGATGGAAGTTTCAGCGTATATTCATAACGTGCTGCTGCCTCGTCATTATGCTCCGTTCCATATCCATCCGTATAGTTACCATTTTGATGGGCGATCCACACATTACCTTCCTTTGTGAGAGGGATCTCCGTCCACTTGCATTCATTTACTTCCACGGAAATTTTCTCTGTCCGCTCCACATAGGTTACCTTCGGAATTTTAATGCCATTTTTATCCAGAGGTGTTTCCCCGGTTTTATAAAATTCAGTTTCGGTTACGACACCATTCACGATATCCCCGTTCTCATCTGCCTGTACAGCGGGAGAAAGGATCGCATTGACGGTGCCGTCCTCGTTCGTGGAAAAATTCTTCATTTCACCGCGGGGATCATAAATGGCATCCTCGCCGTATGCAACATAAATAGCTCTTGGCCGCATGCTGTGGTCTGCCGGCATACTTGCTACCCGGTAAAATATCGCATCCCCCGAAGAACCGTCTGCCGGAACATAAAAGAGCATCGGATAATTGGTCCGGTTTGCGTATAAACCGACCGTCCAGCTGTCCGCATTTTCTTTGATATAATCTACTCCACCATAATTGTAATAATCATGGGTATTGTAATAATCCAGAATCGAAACAATCAGTGAAGATAACGATACTGCGTCTCCGTCTGTTCCTTCCTTATTGATCGTCAATGTTACAAGAGGAGAACCGCATACCGTTTTATCAGCTGCGCTTCCAGCGCTGACACCGGATATACCATAGGTATCTGTCTCACCTTCCCATACACCGCGGTCGAATACCAATTCATCCATGCTCGAATAAGCTGTAACTCCGCTTCTTTTATAGTTCGGTGAGCTTTTTCCATTTGTGCGAAGCGCCTGCTCCACCTTGATTTTAAGAAGCGCAAAGTCATTATCCACATCTGGTACAGATGCGAGTCTTAAAAGAAGTTCATCATCAGACATTCCTGGCACAGATGCCAGGATTACATCCGTAACTTTCGCAGGATCCAACCCTTTTCGGGTCACACGGATTACGTTTTTCGCAGTAAAATTCACATTGGTCGTTTTGGTTTTAATGCTTCCATCTGCATTATATTTCGGGTACTGATGGTCGTTTTCCGCCACAACATACTCCGGCAGGCCAAAAATATTTTTGACTGGCACTTCATCATAGATACCCGTACCGGCCTCTACCTCTTTCGTCGTAGAAATACTGTCCTTCCGGTAAAGTTTTGCTCCCTCCGGCAGATTTCGAAATACAAGATCAAATCCCGAATCCCCTGTTTTTTCACTTTCAGCTGTAAAAAACAACTGGTTGTAATCAGGATCTTCCACATCTCCAGTCGACTCATCACTGATCTGTTCCTCCGCGGTAAGGATTCCCACAATTCCAGCGTAACCGGTCAAATCGCCTGGAACTCCCGCATTTACATCCTGGCCCAGATTGGTTTGCTGCTGCATTCGGTTTCCAATCGACAATTCATATCCCTCAGAGCGAGTCAATTCCTTTACGTAATAGTCCCCCAGGATCAGCGGTCTTCCAATCCAACAGTTTCCATTCGCCAGTTTGTAATCCGGATAAGTCCTTACCACATCTGCGTCCGCCGTATACTCATCGTATGCTTCTGCATGATCATAGAGATTTTGTGGAGATGCTGCATTCCAGCCCTGGCCGCGATCCACGATCTCACCCTCTTCATAGTCATAGATCATTCCTGGTGCTTCCGTAAAGGCCATAAACGAAGCATCGCCATTTTTATCCGTTGTCGTGACTGCCACCAGATCATTTGCCATATAAACGATTCCCGTTTTTCCGTCCGGATGAATAATATCCGCTGCTGCAAACAGGCCATACACAGCTCCTTCTAATGTGGCATCTCCCTGGGTATCTCCATAGGAATCATATGCGTCGTTTGCCCCATTTTCCAGATCCAAATCCCGCTTATTGATATGGATTTCGCCCTCTGTCCGGTGATCATAGATACGCCACATATTTCCGCAGCCATCTTCATCATTGCAGTGACTGAAATTGTCCGCCGAGCCTGGTGTAATAAGTACGCCCACACTCGGTGAACCTTTTGCCGTGCTGTAGGCACTTTCAAATAATTCTTTACCAGATCCTGAAAGCTGCGCATAAAGGGAAATGTCCGGTTCATCACTTCCGGATACAGTCAGACCACCCTCATCCCTCTGCTTTGTAAATTCCACATACGCCACATAGGTCGCATTGGAATCTGACGCAAGATCTACCTTCCTGCCGCCAAGAGCCTCTATCTCACTGATCCGTTCTTCATCCTCGATAAATTCCTGTTCATCTTCAATATCGTCATCAAGGAATTCTTCTGAATCAATGTCTGCCAATTCTTCTTTTGATGGATTTTCCTCATTTTTTAAATCACGATTATCTTTTACAACATCCTGAATTGGCGTTTCTTCTTTAGACGGTCTTCTTTCCTCTTCATCAGAAACATCCTCAGAATCATCGTCCTTTGTTTCCCTGGCAGAAACCGACTCTTTTTCTATATCACTGCCTGCAGCATTCTCTGTTGTCTCTGCGTAAACAGTCATAATACCGAAAATTTTTTGAATGCCTTTTTCAATCCAGCCGGAAAATACCTTTCCTTCAAAGGTTTCCAATCTCGCAGACACATCTCCCACCGCGCTGTCCGGCTCTTTAGAAGCTGCGTCATCCACACTGTCTGAATTTTCCAGATCTCCAGAGTTATTACCAGTATCGGAATCTTTCTCTGCTACGTCCTCAGAGCCTGTTCCAGAATCATTTTTCTCGGACTCATCTTTTGAGTCCGTATCTGACATTCCGCCGTCAGGATTCTCTACCTCACCTTTATTCTCCTGATCTTCCTCATCCTTATCCGAAGCTTCCGTGGAATCCAAAATTTCACCATCGGAATCCGATGAGTTTTTATTATCAATGTCGTCGGAATCTGTTGTTTCATCCGCTCCGTCCACTGTCTCATGCTCCTGAAACTCCTCATCATCTGATTTTTTTGTATCCGCAGCTGAGCCGTCCACACGCTCCGGTGCCTTTGTTTCTTCAAGCTCCACTTCTTTTTCGATCTTAAATATTTTTGTAAAAAATGAAATGGCCTTTGAAAGAATTCCTTCTTTCTTCTCTTCCTCCAGTTCCGGAACATCCAGATCTTCTCCCGTCAGCTCCGCATACTCGGACTCCGTGATACTATGAACGGCGCCTTGCTCCACTCTACTCGTGAAAGAATCTGTCTCCGGAGCAGCATCTTCGTTGATCTGGATCTGATTGCTGTATTCATTCGCAAAAAATGAATTTGCACCATTTTCCGAAGAATCCGTTGTGATCACCTCGATTGGAAGGTCATCATTATGCAGATCGTGGAGAATATACCCATTTCGCGCGGTATCCTCCTGATAGGTATAGCTGTATTTCAAAGCAATAAATTTATTGTATGTCGCTTCCGCATCCTGCTTACAGCCAGAATTTACATAGGAATCCTCCCCGGATGCCGAACTGGTCGGCCCTGCATTCGGAGTGCTTCCCTCCTCGCCGCCGCTTGATGCAATGGAAGAGATTTCTCCCTGGCTGACTTCCGACATCAGCCAATGAAAGTGGACTCCCTCATAGGTACCTGCAGATGCAGTTTCGTCGCACGCATCAAAACATTCCAGCCAGCCACTTGCAAGTCTTCGGTTTTCTTCCTTTGCTTCATCAATTTCGTCCTGATTTGTAACTTCTCCTTCCTCATCTTCTTTCACAGTTTCGATATAGTTACGTATTTTCCTTTTCAGACATACATCCGTAACCAGACCATAACCACTTTCCGGATCCATTCTTGGCATATTTCCGGCATCCGGATCGCCATTTGGATTTCCATTTTCCACATCAAAAAGAATTACAAATTCATATCTGTTTTTAATCGCTTCTCCCATTTATTTATCCCCCTTTTTCTCGAATCGTTTTTGTACCTGATGATAATA
>OGHJ01001327.1_pt1 | contig 27248 bp, 23 predicted proteins | sample 1571351 | NCBI WGS metagenome assembly OGHJ01 (sample SAMEA2582037, study PRJEB24529) | metagenome | biome: Human gut stool | place: China | collected 2011 | reverse complement strand
GGAAGGCGTCGCCCACCGCGTTGGAGCCGCCGGCGCAGGCAGTCACCGGGCAGGTACACATGCCGTGGAGGCCGTACCGGATGGCGATGCGGCCGGCGGCCAGGTTAGCGATGATCATGGGGATGAAGAAGGGAGAAACCTTGTCAAAGCCACGGCTCTCTCCCACCTCGCAGGAGTTCTGGAAGGTCTGCATACCGCCCACGCCGCTGGAGACGCACACGCCGATGCGGGCGGCGTCCTCCCGCTCCAGGTCCAGGCCGCTGTCCGCCATGGCCTCCGCCGCGGCGTACATGGCAAACTGGGAGAAGCGGTCCATCCGGCGGACCTCCTTCTTGTCCAGCACCTTGGTGGGGTCGAAGTTCTTCACCTCCGCCGCCAGGGAGACCTTCTGGCTGGAGGCGTCATACAGGGTAATGGGCGCGACGCCGCACACCCCGGCGCGGGCCGCCTCCCAGGTCTCCGGAACGGTATGGCCCAGAGGAGTGACAGCGCCCATACCGGTGATGACAACTCGTCTCTTTTCCATCATGTTCAATCCTTTCTGCGGCTCAAACCGCCATGCCGCCGTCCACACACAGCACCTGGCCGGTGATATAGGCGGCCTCGTCCGAGGCAAAGAAGGCCACCGCCCGGGCCACGTCCTCCGGCTGGCCCAGCCGGGCCATGGGGATGGTCTTGAGCATGGCCTCCTTGGCCTGCTCGGGCAGAACGGCGGTCATTTCCGTATCGATGAAGCCGGGGGCCACCGCGTTGACGGTGACCTTCCGGGCGGCCAGCTCCTTGGCCAGGGACTTGGTCAGGCCGATGAGGCCCGCCTTGCTGGCGGAGTAGTTGGCCTGGCCGGCGTTGCCCCGCAGGCCCACGATACTGCTCATGTTGATGATGCGGCCGTAGCGCTGGCGCATCATGGGACGGTAGGCCGCCTTGCAGCAGTGGAAGGCCCCCTTCAGGTTGGTGTCCAGCACCGCGTCGAAGTCGGCCTCGCTGATGCTCAGGGCCAGGTTGTCCCGGGTGATGCCCGCGTTGTTCACCAGGATCTGGAGGCTCCCGAAGGCGGCGATAACCTCCTTCACCATGGCCTCGCAGGCAGCGGCGTCAGCCACATCGGCCTGGATGGCCACAGCCTGGACGCCCAGGGCCTTACAGGCCTCCACAGTCTCCTGGGCGGCCTTGGCGTTGCCGGCGTAGTTTACTGCCACGTTGGCCCCCTGACGGGCCAGCTCCAGGCAGATGGCCCGGCCGATCCCCCGGCTCCCGCCGGTGACCAGGGCGTTCTTTCCTTGCAGACTCATGTGTCGCTCTCTCCTTTCAGGGCGGCGACGGCGGCCTGAAGCTCCTGGGCCGTCTCCACCGGATAGCACTTGATCTGTTTGGCCGTCTTGCGCACGAAGCCGGACAGGGCCTTGCCCGGGCCGATCTCCACCACGGTGTCCACACCCAGGTCGGCCAGACGGCGGATGGTGTCCTCCATGTAGACGGAGGTCTGCACCTGCTTCTCCAGCAGGGCGGGGATGGTGTCCCCCTCCCCCATCTCCCGGCCCAGGCAGTTGAAGAGGACGGGGATCTCCATGTCATGGAAGTCCACACTCTTGAACTTCTCCCGCAGGGCGTCTCCGGCGGGGGCCATGAGGGAGGTGTGGAAGGGGCCGCTCACCTTCAGGGGCAGGACCCGCTTGGCCCCCGCCGCCTTGGCCAGCTCCCCGGCCTTGTCCACCGCCGCCGCGTCGCCGGAGATGACGATCTGTCCGGGGCAGTTGAAGTTGGTGCACTCCACCACGCCCAGGCCGGAGGCCTCCTCACAGACCTTCTTCAGGGCGTCCCGGTCCAGGTTCAGCACCGCGGCCATGCCGCAGGGGCGGCCCACCACGGCCTCGGCCATGGCCTTCCCCCGGAAGGCCACCAGGGAGATGGCGGTGGGGGCGTCCAGCACCCCGGCACAGTGGAGGGCGGAGTACTCGCCCAGGCTCAGGCCGGCGGTGTAGGCGGGGGTGATCCCCTCCTCCTTGAGCACCGCGGTGACGCCGGCGGCGAAGGCCACCATGCAGGGCTGGGTGTACCGGGTGTCGTTCAGCTGCTCCTCCGGCCCCTCGAAGCACAGCTGCTTCAGGTCGAAGTCCACCGGGGCGGCGTCCAGCACCGCCCGGAAGGCGGGGTAATTCTCATACAGGTCCCGGCCCATGCCCACGTGCTGGGAGCCCTGGCCGGCATACAAAAAGGCTAGCTTCATGCTTTCCCTCCAAAAAATGTGTTGGTCCTTCCATCCTTCTCCGGGATATCATGGGGAATTTTCCTGCGGTGGCGCACAATATGCGCCCCGACGGAACGGATACGGCTCTTTACAGGCCCATGCCCTCCAGCTTCTTCAGGGTCTGGCCGCACTGGGCGGTCATCTCCTCAAAGATCTGCCGCAGGGGTTTTATTTCGTGGAGCATGCCCGCCACCTGACCGGCCATGACGCTGCCGGTCTTCACATCGCCGTCGAACACGGCCTTCCGCAGGCCGCCCAGGGTGAAGTGCTCCAGCTCCATGCGGTCGGCGCCCTCCCGCTCCTTGGCGATGTAGGCGTTGGTCATCTGGTTGCGCAGGCAGCGCACCGGGGCGTCCACAGACCGGCCGGTGACCACGGTGTCCCGGTCCTTGGCCTTGAGGACGGCCTTCTTGTAGTTCTCATGGATGGGGCACTCCTCGCTCACCAGCAGGCAGGTGCCCACCTGGGCGCCGATGGCCCCCAGGGCGTAGGCGGCCAGCAGCTGCCGTCCGCTGGCGATGCCGCCGGCGGCGATGACGGGGATGTCCACCGCGTCCACCACCTGGGGCACCAGGGCCATGGTGGTGGTCTCGCCCACGTGGCCGCCGCTCTCGGTGCCCTCGGCGATGACCGCGTCGGCGCCCCGCTTGGCCACCAGCTTGGCCAGGGCCACGGCGGCCACCACGGGGATCACCTTGGCGCCCGACTCCTTCCAGGCGGGGATGAACCGGCTGGGATCGCCGGCTCCGGTGGTGATGACGGCCACCTTCTCCTCCGCGGCGATGGCGGCCAGCTGCTCCACCTGGGGGTGCATGAGCATGATGTTCACGCCGAAGGGCTTATCGGTGAGGGAGCGGCAGCGGCGGATGCTCTCCTGGAACACCTCGGGGGGCATGCCGCCCGCGCCGATGAGGCCCAGGGCCCCCGCGTTGGACACGGCGGCGGCAAACTCGGCGGTGGCGATGTTGGCCATGCCGCCCTGGATAAAGGGGAACTCGATCCCCAGCCATTCGTTCAGCTTCTGCATGTTATTTCTCCTCCTTATCCTGCCACTGGAACAGGGCCCCGCCCCAGGTCATTCCGGAGCCAAAGCCCAGACACATGATCCACTGGCCCGCTTTCAGCAGTCCCTGCTCCGCCATCTCGTCCAGCGCGATGGGGATGGTACCCGCGGATGTATTTCCGTAGCGCTCAATGTTCTCATAGCACTTGCTCAGAGGCACCTTCAGACGCCGGGCCACCGACTCCACGATGCGGTGGTTGGCCTGATGGAGCACGTACCAGTCCACCTGCTCCTTCTCCATGCCGGCCTTGGCCAGCAGGGTCCGGGCCGCCTGGGGGACGGTCTCCAGGGCGAACTTGAAGACCTCCTGGCCGTTCATGTGGAGATAGCGCTCCTCGCTGCCCATGCCGCCCGACCACAGGATATCCCGTTCTCCCCGGGCGCCCAGGTGGGCGTACCAGGGGGCGTCCTGGGTGGACTTGACCACCACGGCCCCCACCCCGTCTCCGAACAGGATGCAGGTGGAGCGGTCCTCCATGTTGGTGATCCGGCTCAGAAGCTCGCCCCCCAGGATCAGGGCGTAGGGGCGGCTCATCCGGGGCAGCAGGGCCGCCGCCGTCTCCATGGCGTACAGGAAGCCGGAGCAGCCCGCGCTCAGGTCAAAGGCCGGGCAGTCCTCCGGCAGGCGGAGCGCCTGGTGGACCAGGCAGGACTGGGCCGGAGTGGCGTTGTCGGAGGTGACGGTGCCCATCAGGCACAGCCCCAGGTCCTCCGGCCGGATGCCCGCCCTGGCGATGGCCTGGCGGGCGGCCTCCACCGCGAACTGGGTGAGAGTCTCCCCCTCCCGGGCAAAGCGCCGCTCCTTGATGCCGGTGCGGCTGACGATCCACTCGTCGCTGGTGTCCACGATCTTGGCCAGATCGTCGTTGGTGACGACGTGCTCCGGCAGCGCCCGTCCAGTGCCAAGGATCTGCAGTCCGTTCATATCTCGTTCTCCTCCCGAACCACGCCCATGGCGCGGAATTTTTGATATCGCTGGGCGGCCAGATCCTTCTCCTTGGACAGCTGGTTCAGATGCCGGGTCAGGGCCTTGTCCACGGCGGCGAACACCGCCTTGGGGTCGTTCTGGGCACCCCCCTCGGGCTCCGGAATGACCTGGTCGGCCACCCCCAGGCGCAGCAGATCGGCGGCGGTGAGCTTCATCACCTCGGCGGCCTCGTCGGCCCGCCCGGCGTCCTTCCACAGGATGGAGGCGAAGCCCTCGGGGGAGAGCACCGAGTAGACGGCGTTCTCCATCAGGATCACCCGGTTGCCCACGGCCAGGGCCAGCGCCCCGCCGCTGCCCGCCTCGCCGATGACCACCGCGATCACCGGGACGGTGAGGGAGCTCATCAGGGCCAGGGAGGCGGCGATGGCCTGCCCCTGCCCCTCCGCCTCGGCCTCCAGGCCGGGGTAGGCGCCGGGGGTGTCCACAAAGGTGATGATGGGCCGCTTGAACTTCTCCGCCTGGCGCATGAGGCGCTGGGCCTTCCGGTAGCCCTCCGGGCTGGGCATGCCGAAGTTATATTTCATTTTTTCCTCAAAGGTGCGCCCCTTCCGGGTGCCGATGACGGTCACCGGCTTGCCGTGGAAGCGGGCGATGGCCCCGAAGACACAGGGGTCCTCCCGGTGGAGGCGGTCCCCCTTGCACACAAACAGGTCGGTAAACAGGGCGTTGATATAGTCCATCGCCCCCGGCCGGGATACCGCCCGGGCCAGCTTGACCCGCTGGGCGGCTGTCACGTCGCTCATCTGTGGAAGACCCCCTTTCGATGGAGGGCCAGCAGCTGGGCCAGGGTCTCCCGCAGCTGAGGCCGGGGGACGATCTGATCCACAAAGCCGTGCTCCTCCAGATATTCAGCGCGCTGGAAGCCCTCGGGCAGCTCCTGGCCGATGGTCTGCCGGATGACCCGGGGCCCGGCAAAGCCGATGAGGGCCCCCGGCTCCGCCAGGGTGATGTCCCCCAGGGAGGCGAAGCTGGCGGTGACGCCGCCGGTGGTGGGGTGGGTGTAGACCGCGATGTACAGCCCCCCCGCCGCGGAGAACCGCTCGATGGCGGCGCTGGTCTTGGCCATCTGCATCAGAGAGAGAATGCCCTCCTGCATCCGGGCCCCGCCGCTGGCGGAGAAGATGATCAGGGGCAGCTTGTGCTTCTGGGCGTACTCCACCGCCCGGGTGATCTTCTCACCCACGGCCACGCCCATGCTGGCCATGAAGAAGCGGCTGTCCAGCACGGCGAACACCGCCTGGTACCCGTCCAGCTTGCCGGTGGCCGCCACCGCCGCGTCGGGCAGGGCGGTCTTTTCCCGCTGGGCGGCCAATTTTGCCTCATACCCCGGGAAGTCCAGCACGTTGGGGGCGGTCATCTCGGGCCACAGCTCCCGGAAGCTGAAGGGGTCCAGCAGCAGGGACAGGCGCAGGTAAGCCCCAATGGGCAGATGGTAGCCGCAGTGGGGGCAGACATATTCGGTTTTCACCAGCTCCTGGTTGGCGCACTCCGCGCCGCAGCCGGGGCAGGTCTGAGTCCCGTTCTCCGGGATGGCCGAGCGGCGGGCGGCGGCCTCAACGGCCTCCTCCCGCTGGCGGCGCAGTCGGTCCAGCCGGTCCCGGCGGGAGCGAAACAGTGGCTGCATATTACTCCTCCTTGTCCCAGTTTAAAAGCTCGTCCATGTGGGCGGGCAGAAAGCCGGTGTCATACTGGCCCTTGATAAAGTCGGGGTGGTACATGATCAGGTGGCAGAAGTCGGCGGTGGTGGGATAGCCGTCGATGATCATCTCCTCCAGCGCCCGGCGCATCCGGCGGATGGCCTCCAGCCGGGTGGGGGCATAGACGATCAGCTTGGCCATCAGGGAGTCGTAGTAGGGGGGCAGCTCGTAGCCGGTATAGAGGCCGGTGTCCACCCGCACGCCGTAGCCACCGGGCAGGTGGAGAAAGTCGATGCGGCCGGGACAGGGCTGGAACCCCTTGGCCGGGTCCTCGGCGTTGATGCGGCACTCGATGGCGTGGCCCTGCTGGACCACCTCCTCCTGCTTGACGGACAGGGGCAGTCCCGCGGCGATGCGCAGCTGCTCCCGCACCAGGTCCAGACCGGTGACCATCTCCGTCACCGGGTGCTCCACCTGAATCCGGGTGTTCATCTCGATGAAGTAGAAGTGCCCCTCCTGGTCCACCACAAACTCGATGGTGCCGGCGTTCTCATAGCCGGCGGCCTTCGCGGCGGCCACCGCGGCCGCCCCCATCTGCTCCCGCAGCTGGGGGGTCAGCACCTTGGAGGGGGACTCCTCCACCAGCTTCTGGTTCTTCCGCTGGATGGAGCAGTCCCGCTCCCCCAGGTGGATCACATTGCCGTGGCGGTCGGCCAGGATCTGAAACTCGATGTGCTTGGGGTTGAGGATCAGCTTCTCCAGGTAGAGCTGGCCATCTCCAAAGCAGGCCAGGGCTTCCGCCCTGGCCTCCTCGAATTTGGCGGCAAGCTCCTCGGGCTGATCCACCCGGCGCATTCCTCTGCCTCCGCCGCCGGCGCTGGCCTTCACCAGCACCGGATATCCGATTTTCCGGGCGATCTCTACCGCGTCCTGGGCGGTCTCCACCGGCCCGTCCGAGCCGGGCACCACCGGGACGTTGTGCTTCTGCATCAGCTCCCGGGCGGCCGCCTTGTTGCCCATGGCCTGAATCACCGCCCCGGAGGGGCCGATGAAGGCAATCCCCAAGTCGGCGCACCGCTGGGCGAAGTCCGCGTTCTCCGACAGGAAGCCGTAGCCGGGGTGGATGGCGTCGCACCCCGTCTCTTTGGCCACGGTGAGCAGGGCGTCCACATTCAAATAGCTGTCCGCCGCCTTGGCCGGGCCGATGCACACGGCGTTGGGGGACAGCTGTACGTGGAGGGAGTCCGCGTCGGCGGCGGAGTACACCGTCACCGCGTCCACCCCGATCTCCCGGCAGGCACGAAGGATGCGCACCGCGATCTCGCCGCGGTTGGCGATCAACACACGCTGAAACATTATACCCTCCGAACCCGGAACAGGGGGGCGTCATAGCCCGCCAGACTTCCGTTCTCCACCAGGATCTCCTCGATCACGCAGTCCATGGGGGCGGGGATCTCGCTCATCATCTTCATGGCCTCCAGGATGCACACCGTCTGGCCCTTCTTCACCTGGTCGCCCACCTTCACAAAGGGCTCGGCGTCCGGGCCGGCGGCGGCGTAGAACGTGCCCACCAGGGGGGCCTTAATGTACTCGCCCTCATCCTGAGTCCCACTCTGGGCCTCAGACTGGGGAGCGGGAGCCGCCGGGGTCTGGACAGCGGAAACCGCGGCCACAGCCGCCGCGGGAGCGGCGGCCACAGCCACGGTCTTGTCCAGCTTCAGGCGAGTCCCATTCTGCTCCAGCTCCAGTCCGGTGAGGGAGGAGCGCTCGAAGCGCTCCATCAGCGCGTAAATGGATTCCAGATCCATGGAACAGTCACCTCATTTTTAAAATTTTGAATTACTCGGCCTTGCTCTCCAGAGCCTCCAGATAGCGGACGATGTCGCCCACGGTCTTCATGTTGGGGCGGTCGTCGTCGGCGATGGACAGGCCCAGCTGCTCCTCCAGGGCGATGTTCAGCTCCACAGCGTCCAGAGAGTCGGCGCCCAGGTCCTCGGCCAGGTCGGCCTCCATGGTGACGTCCTCCATCTCACAGCTCAGGGTATCCACAATGATATCACGTACTTTTTCAAACATAGGAATTCTCCTCTCAAATCTTCTCTCATAATCCTTCCAATATTTTAGTTAAAATTTTTTAACTAAATATTTCAAGCGTATTGTAACAGGTTTTACCAGAAAGTCAACTGGGATTTTTCACAAACAACATACAACCGCCCGTTTTTTATTTAGCTTCCGGGGGAATTTTTCCGCAAAACGCGTCGAATTTTCCAGGGATAGGGGCAAAACACACATAATCTGGAATCCCCGCCCGCGGAGTCCCAGACCGCCGCCTCAGTCCTCCAGCATCCGGTACCCGATGCCCAGCTCGGTGAGGACATATTTGGGCTCGGAGGGGTTCTCCTTGAGCTTGCGGCGGATGTTGGCCATGTTCACCCGGAGGATCTGGTTGCTGCTGCTGCCGTAGGGGCCCCACACGTGCTCCAGGATGAAGTCGTAGGTGAGCACCTTGCCGGCGTGGATGCACAGCAGCTCCAGGATCTTGAACTCGTTCTGGGTGAAGTGGACCTCCTCCCCGTCCAGGAGCACCTGGTGCTTGGCGATGTCCACCGTCAGGTCCTTGATGTGGTAGACGTCCTTCTGGGACCCCTGGCTCAGCCGCAGGCGGTCGGACCGGCGCAGGGTGGTGCGCACCCGGGCCAGCATCTCGGACACGCCGAAGGGCTTGACGATGTAGTCGTCCGCCCCCATGTCCAGGGCCTTCACCTTTTCCGACTCCCGGTCCCGGGCGGAGATGATGATGACCGGGGTCTCCTGGGGCAGGCCGCTGAGCTCCTGAAGGATCTCCATGCCGTCCATGTCGGGCAGCCCCAGGTCCAGCAGGACCAGGTCGGGGCTGTGGGAGAAAAACAGGGAGAGCCCCTCCTTCCCGCTGAAGGCCGGAATGGATTTATAGTCGTTGGCGTTCAGCGCCCGGCAGATAAAGTTGCTGATGGTGCGCTCATCTTCGATGACCAGGATCACACGTTTCTCATTCATCCTTGATTTCCTCCATGGGAAGCCCAAACCGGAACACCGCCCCGCCCTCCGGGTCGTTCCCGGCGGCGAAGAAGCCGTCGTGGGCTTTTATAATACTTTGACACACGGACAGGCCGATGCCCATCCCCCGGGACGAGTCCCCGGACAGGTTGTCCTCCAGAGGCCGGCCCAGCTGCACCGCCTGGCTCACCTCGGGGGAGATGCCCCTGCCCCGGTCCCGCACCTCCACCACAGCCCAGTCCTCCTGCCGGAACAGCCGCAGGCGGATGTGCTCCCGGTCCCCGGAGTGGCGGATGGCGTTTTCCAGCAGGTTGACGATCACCTGCTTGATGAGCATGGGCTCCATGGGGAGATACAAAATATCGTCGGACAGCTCCAGGGCGATGGGGCAGTCGGGAAACCGGCGGCGCATGGTGAGCAGAGCGTCCCCCGCCACCTCCTCCAGCATCTCCTCCTGCTTGTTCAGGGGCATGACCCCGTCCCGGATCTTGGTGATGGAGAGCAGATTCTCCACCATGGCGCTCAGGGCGTCGGCGTCGCTCTTGATGTCCCGCACCAGGGAGGCGCTGCGCTCGGAGGAGGCGATCTCCTCGCTGGACAACAGCACGGAGGCCGCTCCGGAGATGGCGGTGAGGGGGGTGCGCAGGTCGTGGGACACCGCCCGCAGAATATTGCCCCGGATGGTCTCCCGGTCCGCCTGGAGCTGAATGGCCGCCTTCTCCGCGTTGAGCTTGGCGTTGAGCTCGTAGAGGGCCTTGGTGTCCTGCTCCCGCCGGGTGGCCTCGATGGCCTGGGCCTTGATCCGCCCGGTCAGCGCGCAGATCACCGCGGAGATGGCAACCATGCTGAGCATGGTGACCGGATAGCCGGAGATGCTCAGGGAGAAGGCCCGGAAGGGGAACATGAAAAAGTAGTTGATGCACAGCGCCCCCACCACCGAGGCGGCGATGCCGTAAAAATATCCGTCGGTGAGCAGGGAGATGCACATAATCGCCAGAATAAAAACCAGGTCGGAGTTGTTCTCTCCCCCCGTGTGCCGCAGAAGCTCCCCGCTGATGACGCACGCGGCGCACAGGAACAGCACCGTGGTCAGCAGATTCCGCGGCGTGCGCGGCAGCCCGCGGGTTATATAGAGATAGCCGTGGTATAATTTGATAAAGGGCCCTGTCATCTGCGTTCCACCTCCCGCCGCCCCGTCTCAGGGCAAAGGGTCACTCAACTTTATCTATTATAACAGGAAGCGGGTGGCGCGTAAAGAGCAGGCCCGGCGACTTTTCCGCCCGGCCGGGCCGTCCGCGCCCGGGCGCCCGGATTTCTCCCCGAAAATCGCGGAAATTCGGAAGAAAGCCTTGCATACCGGCTGCTACCTGTTGTAAAATAAGCAAGTTAATATCCCACCAAAGAGACAGGAGGGCTAAACTATGGCGGAAGAATTGAAAAACGGCGCTCCCGAGAAGGGCGAGCCCGCTCCCAGCCAGAACTTTATCCATGAATTCATCGCGGAGGACATCGCCCCCGGCGGACGCTTCGCCGGCATGCAGGTCCACACCCGTTTCCCGCCCGAGCCCAACGGCTATCTCCATATCGGCCACTGCAAGGCGCTGATCATCGACTTCGGCTCGGCCGAGAAGTTCGGCGGCATCTGCAACCTGCGCATGGACGACACCAATCCGGCCAAGGAGGACACCGAGTTCGTGGACGCCATCAAGGAGGACATCCACTGGCTGGGCTTCGACTGGGGGGACCGGTTCTTCTACGGCTCCGACTACTTTGAAAAGACCTATGAGCTGGCGGTGGGCCTCATCAAGAAGGGGCTGGCCTACGTGTGCGAGCTCACCCCCGAGCAGTTCAAGGAGTACCGGGGCGACGTGAACACCCCCGCCCGCTCCCCCTGGCGGGACCGGCCCATCGAGGAGTCCCTGGACCTGTTTGAGCGGATGAAGAACGGGGAGTTCCCCGAGGGCAAGTACACCCTCCGGGCCAAGATCGACCTGGAGAGCGGCAACTTCAACATGCGGGACCCGGTGCTCTACCGCATCCGGTATATCGAGCACCACCGCCAGGGCACCAAGTGGTGCATCTTCCCCATGTACGACTTCGCCCACCCCATCCAGGACGCCCTGGAGGGCATCACCCACTCCCTGTGCTCCCTGGAGTATGAGGACCACCGGCCCCTGTACGACTGGGTCATCAACCACACCGACGTGCCCAACAAGCCCCGGCAGATCGAGTTTGCCCGCCTGGGCATCAACTACACGGTCATGTCCAAGCGGAAGCTGCGCAAGCTGGTGGAGGAGGGCTATGTGTCCGGCTGGGACGACCCCCGGATGCCCACCCTGTGCGGCCTGCGCCGCCGGGGCTACACCCCCGCCTCCATCCGCAACTTCTGCGACCGCATCGGCGTGGCCAAGAACACCTCCACCGTGGAGTACGGCTTCCTGGAGCACTGCCTGCGGGAGGACCTGAACGAGCACGCCCAGCGGGCCATGGCGGTGCTGCGCCCCATCAAGCTCACCATCACCAACTACCCCGAGGGGGAGAGCGAGATGGTGGAGGTGGAGAACAACCCCAACGACCCCAACGCCGGGACCCGCACCGTGTCCTTCTCCCGGAACCTGTATATCGAGTCCGACGACTTCCTGGAGACCCCCATCCCCAAGTATAAGCGCCTGTACCCCCAGGGCCCCGAGTGCCGCCTGAAGGGGGCCTACCTGATCCGCTGCACCGGCTGCGTCAAGGACGCGGAGGGCAATGTGGTGGAGGTGCTGGCCGAGTACGACCCCGAGTCCAGGGGGGGCAACCCCGCCGACGGCCGGAAGGTGAAGGGGGCCACCATCCACTGGGTGGACGCCGCCACCGCCGTGGACGCCCAGGTGCGGCTGTACGACAACCTGTTCACCGACCCCGACCCCGACGCCGGGGACAAGAACTTCCTGGACTGCCTGAACCCCAGCTCCCTGGAGGTGCTGGAGGGCTGCAAGCTGGAGGCCTCTCTGGCCGGCGCCCAGGCCCCCGCCCAGTATCAGTTCCTCCGTCTGGGCTACTTCTGCGTGGACAGCAAGGACTCCAAGCCCGGCGCCCTGGTGTTCAACCGGGCGGTGAGCCTGAAGGACAGCTTCAAGCCCGGCAAATAACCCCTGTTTCAAGCTGAAAAAACTCCGCCGCGAGGATGGTTTCCCCGCGGCGGAGTTTTTATGTTCCGTCCATCACATGGCCTTGGCCATGTCGGAGGAGTCCCGCTCCTCCTGCACATCGGGCGTCCGCTTCTGGGCCTCCTTGCCCTTCACGTTCATCACCAGCATCTGGAGGCGGTTCTCCAGGTTGGCGAAGCTCACGTCCGGGTCGTAGTCCAGGGGCAGGATCTGGGCGTCGGGGTACATCTCCTTCAGCCGCTTTGCCACGCCCCGGCCCACCACGTGGTTGGGCAGGCAGCCGAAGGGCTGCAGGATGACGAAGGCCCGGCAGCCGTGGGCGGCGTGGTGGAGGATCTCTCCGGGGATCAGCACGCCCTCGCCGGCGTCAAAGGTGTGGTGGATGATGGGGTCGCTGGCCTTGACCAGCTCCGGCAGGCGGGTGGCCCGCTCATAGAGGGGGTGCTCCCTGGCGATGCGGTCGGTCATGGCGTGGGCCGCCTCGAAGATGGCGTCCGCCGTGGCGTACCAGGCCTTCTCCCCCATGGGCTTATGGACGTGGTACTCCTTGATCTGGGTGTCCTTGTTGTAGTAGAGCTTCCGGATCACGTCGGTCATGCGGGCCTCGATGATCTCAAAGCCGTTTTTCTCCAGGTAGTCCTCAATGTCGTGGTTGGCGCCCGGGTGGAAGTTCAGCAGATACTCGCCCACAATGAGCACCGTGGGCCGGGGGTTGGAGCGGTCGTACTCCACCCCCTTCATCACCTGGACGGCCCTCCGGAAGCCCTTCTCGGCCCCCCGGATGCCCTGGCGCTCCAGGCCGCCGATGAGCAGGTCCATGGCCTGTTCAAAGGCTTTATTTGCGCTGCCCGGCACCGTCTCATAGGGCCGGATCTTTCTCAGAAGCTCCTCCAGCACGTCGATCATGGGCAGGGCGAAGGCGATGCGCATGGAGGCGGCCAGGCTCATGCGGTAGCCCGGGTGCTGGTCGTGGCTGTCCTCCCCGTCGTTGGTGACGATGGGCACCTGGGCAAAGCCCGCGTCGTCCAGGGCCTTGCGCAGCAGGGCGCTGTAATGGGTGAGGCGGCAGTCCCCCACGTACTTGGCCATAGCCACGGCCACGTGGTCCAGGTCGTACTTGCCGCTGCGCAGGGCGGCCAGGGCCTCCCCGATGACCACCTGGGCGGGAAAGCAGATGTCGTTGTGGACGTACTGCTTGCCCAGGCGGATGGCCTCCTCCCGGCCCACCTCCAGGGGGACGGTGCGCAGGCCGTCCTTGCCCATGGCCGCCGACATGACCCGGCAGAAGGCGTGGGACACGTTGGGGATGAGCACCAGGCGCTCCTTCTTGTCCCGCCTGCTGAACTTCACCGGATAGGGGTCCTCCAGCTCCTGGACCGGGCGGGACTTCTCCCGCTCCCGGCGCATGGCCAGGGTCTCCACAAAGGAGCGCACCCGGATGCGCAGGGGCCCCTGCACGTCGCTCTCGTCCAGCTTCAGCACCAGGGGGGTCTTGCCCGAGATCTCCCCCATGAGGCGGATGATCTCGTCGGACAGATAGGCGTCGTGGCCGCAGCCGAAGCTGACGATCTGCACATACTCCATCCGGGGGTCCTGGGCGGCCAGGATGGCCGTGGACAGCATGCGGGCGTGGTAGTTGTTCACAATATCCAGGGCGCTCCGGCTCAGGTCCACCTCGTTGGCGTGGGGCACCGAGTCCACGGTGAGCACCGGAATCCCCAGGCTGGTGAACAGGGCGGGCAGGTCGTGGTTCACCAGGGCGTCGGTCTGGTAGGGCCGGGCGGCCAGCACCACCGCGTAGGTTCCCTGCTCCTCCGCCTGCTTGAGGACCTGCTCCCCCGCCTTGACCAGCTTGTGGCGGAAGATCCACTGGGCCCGGTCCGCCGCCTTGACGGCGGCGCGGGTCTCCTGGGCGGGGATCTGGAAGGCGTCCTCCATGTATCGGGTCAGCTGCTCCAGCCGGTCCTCGTCGGTGTACCAGTGGAACAGGGGGGCGTCAAAGGGGACCCCCCACTGGCGCTCCGGGTCGTCGGAGTTGCGGATGATGAGGGGATAGCCCTTCACCACGGCGCACATGGACTCGCTGGTCTTCTGGGTGTTCTCCGAGGGGACGGTGGTCACCGACGGCATGAAGATCCGGTCCACCCCCTGCTTCACCAGGTCCCGGATGTGGCCGTGGACCAGCTTGGCGGGGAAGCAGACGGTGTCCGAGGTGACGGCGGACAGGCCGTTCTCGTACATCTTCCGGGTGCTGGGGCGGGACAGCTTCACCTCAAACCCCAGGGCGCGGAAGAAGGTGGACCAGAAGGGCATGGTATCCCAGAAGGACAGCACCCGGGGCAGGCCGATGACCGTGTCCCGCCGCTCCTTGGCCCGGGAAACGGGGTACTCCTGGAAGAGCAGCTTCTCCCGCAGCTGGAACAGGTTGGGGATCTTCTCCTTCTCCTGGTTTTTGGCCTGGAGCTGCTCCCGCACCGCCTCGTCCCTGGGGTCGCCCAGGATCTCGCCCCGCTCGCAGCGGTTGTTGGTCACCCAGGAGCTGCCGTTGGAGAAGGTGATGATGGTGCGCTTGCAGTGGTTGGCGCAGAAGGGACAGGGGGAGTTGGCCTGCTGGGTGTAGGCGAAGTCCTCCAGGGCGTCCAGGCCGATGAAGGTGCGCTCCTGCCCCGCCATGCGCTCCTTGGTGAGCAGGGCCGCGCCGATGGCCCCCATCACCCCGGGGTAGGGGGCCCGGATGACGCTGCGGCCGGTGTACTGCTCCAGAGCCCGGAGCACCGCGTCGTTGCGGAAGGTGCCCCCCTGGACCACGATGGTGTCCCCCAGGGAGTCCAGGTTGGAGATGCGGATGACCTTGGTAAAGACGTTCTCAATGATGGACCGGCACAATCCCGCCATAATGTCCCCGGGCAGCTTGCCGTTGCGCTGCTCGGTGACGATGCTGCTGTTCATAAAGACGGTGCACCGGCTGCCCAGCTGGGCGGGGTTCTGGGCGTCAAAGGCCGCCTGGGCAATCTGGTCCACCGGGATATGCAGGGAGGCGGCGAAGTTCTCCAAAAAGGAGCCGCAGCCGGAGGAGCAGGCCTCGTTGACCACAATGTTGGTGATGACCCCGTTGGAGAGCCAGATGGCTTTCATGTCCTGGCCGCCGATGTCCAGCAGGAAGGTGGCGTTGGGCACATACTTGGCGGCGGCCCGGGCGTGGGCCACCGTCTCCACCACGTGGCACTCGGCGGAGAAGGCGTTGGCAAAGAGCTGCTCCCCGTAGCCGGTGGTGCCCACCCCCAGGATCTCCAGCTCCGCCCCCGCGCTGCGGTACCGGTCCCGCAGCTCCAGCAGGGCCTTTTTCGCCACGTCCAGGGGCGCCCCCTGGTTGGGGGAGTAGAAGGAGTCCAGGATGTTCTCCTCCTCGTCCATGAGGACGAACTTGGTGGTGGTGCTGCCCGAGTCGATGCCCAGGTAGGCCCGCACCTTCTGTCCCGGGTGGAGCCGGATGGGCTCCCAGAGGGGCAGGGCGTGCTTCTCCTCAAAGGCCCGGCGCTCCTCCTGGCTTTCAAAGAAGGGCTGGCCCTTCTCCCCCTCTCCGGCCGTCTCTTTTACATGCTGAAGGCCGTCCATGATCCGCTCCGGGCGGACCTGGGTGTCCTGTCCGGCGTACAGGGTCTCCAGGGACAGGGCCGCGCCGTAGGCCATCATCAGCTCCGGGCGCTCCGGGACCAGGATGTCCTCGGGGGCGAGCTCCAGCCGCTGGGCGAACACCCGGATCAGGGTGGGGTTGAAGGTGAGGGGACCGCCCTCAAAGGCCACCGGCTTTTTGATCTCCAGGCCCTGGGCCAGACCGCCGATGGTCTGCTTGGCGATGGCGTGGAAGGCGGAGAGGGCCAGATTCTCCTTGGACACCCCCTGATTCAGCAGGGGCTGGATGTCGGTCTTGGCGTACACGCCGCACCGGCCGGACACGTCGTAGACGCAGTCCCCTCTGGCCGCCAGTGCGTCGAACTCCTCGATGGACACATGGAGGATGGCGGCCACCTCGTCAATAAAAGCGCCGGTGCCTCCGGCGCAGCTGCCGTTCATGCGCATGTCCGCCACTTCCAGCTGGCCGGAGCCGGCGTTCTTCCGGAAGAAGATGATCTTGGCGTCCTGGCCGCCCAGCTCGATGGCGCAGCCCACCTTCTCATACCGGCGCTTCAGGGCGGCGGCGTTGGCCGCCACCTCCTGGGCGAAGGGGATACCCAGGCCCTCGGCGATGGGTTTGGCCCCCGACCCGGTCAGACAGAAGCGGAAGGTCTCGCCGGGAAACCGCCGCTCCAGCTCCTCCATCACCCGGATGACGCTCTGGACCTGGTCGGCGTGGTGCCGCCGGTAGTCGGAATATAAAATGTCTCCCTTCTCCGGGTCCAGGACTGCGATCTTGGTGGTGGTGGAACCGATGTCAATCCCCGCGGCCAGCCCGCGCCCGGAGGTCTTTTCCTGCATGCTAGCTGTCATGGCTTCCTTCGTTCTTTCTCTAAAAATTCACGGTGACGTCGGGGACGATGCCCGGCGGCCCGTTTTTGCCCCATTTTTCCGCCTGTTTCGAAAAATGGCGGCCTAACATTCCATCTTAGTATTAAAACATGTTTTATATTGAAATAGAAGTGAAAAAATGGTATTATTGATGAGAAAAACGCATGAATAAGGGGTGACTGTGCTTGAATGTACAACAGTTGGAGAGCTTTATCCAGGTGGCGGAGCATTTGAACTTCGCCCGGGCGTCGGAGGCCCTGAACATCACCCAGTCCGCCGTCTCCCGGCAGATCCGCTCCCTGGAGGAGGAGCTGGACGCCAAGCTCTTCCGCCGAACCACCCGGACGGTCTCCCTCACCTCCGACGGGGCCATCTTCCTGGAGCACGCCAAGCAGATCCTGGGCCAGCTGAAGATCGCCACCGCCAAGCTCCGGCACCATACCAACGCCCGGGTCCAGCCCCTGACCATCGGCTGCGAGAGCGAGACCGACCTGGACTTCCTCTGCGGTATCCTGGACCGGTGCCGGGAGGAGATCCCCGCCTTCCACCCCTTCCTCAAGGTCATCCCCCACCACTCCCTCCTCAACCTCTTCTTCCAGCACGAGGTCCAGGTCCTGTTGGGCTTCCGGGAGAACCTGCCGGTCAGGGAGGAGCTGATGTTCCGGGAGCTGGGAAAGATCCCGCTTTGCTGTGTCCTGCCTAGGACTCATCCCTACGCGGACCGGGCGGAGATCGGTGAGGAGGCGCTCTACGATCAGAACCTCATCCTCTGCAATTCCTACACCGTTCCTTCCAAGGTGATGGAGGTCCAGAACCGGGTGGTCCAGCACATCTCCCCCGAGCGGATCCACGCCAGCGACAATCCGCGGGCGGTCCTCACCCTGGTCCGGGCGGGGTACGGCTGCTCTATCCTGCCCATACCGTCCTTCTATGACGGCGCGGTCGCCTGCGTCCCCATCCAAAACGTGCCGCCCCTCTCCTACGGCATGATTTTCCAAAGGGATTCCTCTGACCCCGTCCTGAGGCGTTTTCTGGACATCGCGCTGCGTGCCGCCGGAACCTGAGGGAGGGAAAACGGAAAAAACCGGAATATGCGCACTTGACAGCCATCCTTTGATAAAGTAAACTAGGAAAGCGAAGGCGCCGCGATCTAGGAGGTTGCGACGCCTTTTTTGCATATAGCATACGCATTGCACGACCCGACGTGTCGTCCTCGGACGGGCGCCGGCCAGCGAAATCAAGCGCCAGAGGTGATGAAAGTGGAGCGAAATGTGAAAGAACTGGAAGCCCGCCTGGAGGAGCGGTTCCGAAAGCGGGGCTACCCCGGCATGTCGGTGTGCATCCGGGGGCCGGAGGGAATCCTCTATGAGAAGGGCTTCGGGTACCGGAGCATCGAGCACCGAAAGCTGGTGGACGCCGACACGGTGTTCGGCATCGCCTCCATGAGCAAGTCCATGACGGCGCTGGCCTGCTGCATCCTGCAGGCGGAGGGGAAGATGAGCCTGGAGGACCCGGTGGTGAACTATTTCCCCAACTTCCATATCCCCGGCGCGCCGGACGAGTGCGTCACGGTGCGGACCCTGGCCATGCACCGTTCCGGTCTGCCCCCCATGGAGCCCCTGGAGTGGTCCATTGCCATGAACAGCAAGGAGCGGGACACCCACTGGTACCGGGAAATGGTGCGCACCGCCCCCAACAAGATGGACCGCATCGAGCAGATCGTGGATTACATCTCGGCCGGCAACTATGAGCCGGTGGGAGCGCCCGGGGAGTACATGAGCTATTCCAACGAGGGCTACGCCGTCCTCTCCTACATCGTGGACCGGGCTGCGGGCATCACCCTGGAGGAATTTTTGAAAAAGCGGATCTTCGAGCCCCTGGGCATGACCCGGACGGTGCTGGATGTGGACTGCTCTGAGGCCCGGGCCATGGCCGGGGACAACATCACCAGCCTCTTCGAGCGGGACGACGACGGCAAGCTGATATGGGACGACAACTGGTCCATTCTGCCCCCCTTCCGGGGCTGTGCCTGCGTGAAGTCCACCGCCAAGGATATGACCCGCTATTACCAGATGCTCTCCAACGGCGGCGTGTGGGAGGGAAAACAGGTCATCCCCGCCGAGGCGGTGGAGCTGATGATCGGCAAGGCCTTCCCACTGCGGAAAAAGTATTACTACTGCATGGGCCTGGAGAAGAGCCTCATAGGCGGCAAAATGGTGTGCCAGCACTCCGGCGGCCTCCACGGCGTGTCCACCCAGGGCGGATTCATGGAGGGCGGTTACAGTGTGGCCGTCCTGTGCAACGAGGGCGACGTGGATGTGGAGGAGTTCCAGTGGATCTGCTACAACTACATCCTGGGCCTCCCCCTGGAGACGGAGCACTACTGGGCGGTCCCCAATGGGGGGACCTTCAGCCGGCCGGAGATGCTGGTGGGCGACTATCTGGCCCGGGAGGGGCTGCCCGCCCACTGCGTGGTGGAGTGGAAGGACGGTGCCCTGAGCGGTACTTATCAGGATAAGCCGGTGCTGCTGTGCTGGTGCGGACAGAACATTTTCGTCGCCGTGGACGCCAAAAATCCGGAAAAGCGGGTGACCACCCTGCGGTTCTACACCCGGAACGGCTTTGCCTGGGGCGTGAAGTGCGGCTCCCGAATCTATCAGCGGGTCGCAGACGCCCGGCCATAGGACCTGTGAGGAGGAAAAAAGTCCATGAAAAGCTATCTCATCAAACGGGTCCTTCAGGGTGTGCTGCTGGTAGTATCCGTTTCCATTCTGGTCTTCAGTCTGCTCTATATGATGCCGGGCAACCCGGTGGATATGGTGGTGGACCGGAAGGTGTCGGCAGAGAAAAAGGCCGAGATCGCCCACGAGATGGGCTATGACCGCCCTCTGGTGGAGCAGTATGTGGACTGGGTGAAGGGGATCGTCCTGGAGCGGGACTTCGGAACCTCCACCCGGTATAAGGTGCCGGTGTGGGACCTGATGGCCTCCCGCATCCCCAAGAGCCTCACCCTGTGCGGCTGGTCTCTGGTCATCGAGCTGCTCATCGCCCTGCCGGTGGGCCTCTTATGCGCCATCAAAAAGGACTCTCTCTTTGACCGGCTCACGGTGAACTTCACCCTGATCCTCACCGCCATGCCGGCCTTCTGGCTGGGCGCCCTGCTCATCCTGATCTTCGGCGTGTGGCTGGACATCCTGCCCATCAGCGGCGACAAGAGCGCGGCCTACTTCATCCTGCCTGTATTCTCCCTGGTGGCCTCCAGCGTGGCGGGTTCCATCCGTCTGACCAAGGCCGAGGTGCTGGAGGTCCTCAACGAGAAGTATGTCACCACCGCCTTTGCCAAGGGCCTGCCCCGCCGGACCGTCATGGTCAAGCATGTGCTGCGCAACGCCCTCATCGTGGTCACGGTTCAGGTCTTTATGTCCATCCCCTGGCTCATCTCCGGCGCGGTGGTCACCGAGAAGATCTTCAATATCACCGGGATGGGCAACCTGCTGCTCAACTCCATCGTGGTACAGGACTTCCCGGTGGTGCAGGCGGTGCTGCTCATCATCGCCATCCTGACGGTGATCTGCAACCTGATCAGCGACATCGTCATTGGCCTTCTGGATCCGCGCATCCGGATCGCCATGGGGGGAGGTGACAAGTGATGGGCGGAAGAAGCAATAAGGTAAAAGAGACCCTCCTGTCCTGCCTTAGAAACTGGAATTTTATGGTGGGATTTGTGATTTTGCTCAGTGTCATCCTGGTGGCTGTCTTCGCCGATGTGATCGCGCCCTACGACTACACCGACCAGCTGGTAGGGGCAAAGTACACCGCCCCCTGCGCCGAATTCTGGTTCGGCACCGACGAGCTGGGCCGGGACGTCTTCTCCCGTACCATCTACGGTACCCGCATCACCCTTTGGGTGGCCTTCCTGGGCGCCACCCTCCAGCTGGTCATCGGCGTCACCGTGGGCCTCATCTGCGGCTACTTCGGCAAGTGGGTGGACCGGGTGTTCTCCTTCCTCACCGACCTCACCTGGTGCATCCCCGGCACCATCCTGGCCCTGGCGGTGGTCACCCTCATCGGCAAGGGCCTCACCAACTCGGTCATCGCCATCTCACTGGTCTCCTGGGCCAGCTACGCCCGTCCCATCCGGGCCAAGACCATGTCCCTGAAGACCATGTCCTTTGTGGAGACCGGTGCCGCCTTCGGTGAGTCGGCCTTCTCCCTGATGTTCCGGTATATCTTCCCCAATGTGGTCCCCTCTCTCATCGTCATGGTGTCCATGAGCCTGCCGGGCACCATATTGTCCACCACCACCCTCTCCTTCCTGGGCCTGGGCTCCCAGGCACCCTCTCCCGATTGGGGCCTGGCCCAGTCCAACGGCATCAACTATATCGGCAGAGCCCCCTGGCTGAGCATTTTCCCCGGCATCGCCCTGGTCTACACGGTGATCGGCTTCAATCTGCTGGGCGAGGGCCTGAGAGATGTGTTGGATCCCCATATGAAGGCGCAATAAGGAGGGGCACGGTATATGAGTGAAGAATTGTTGAGACTGGATCACCTGTGTATCGACTATAAGGTCAAGGGCGGTCTTCTCTCCGCCGTCCACGACGTGAGCTTTTCCATCGGGCGGGGCGAGATCTTCGCCGTGGTGGGTGAGTCGGGCTGCGGCAAATCCACCGTGGCCCACAGCATCATGAATCTGCTGCCCGGCGGCAACGCCCGGGTCAGCGGAGAGATCCTGTTCAAGGGAAAGGACCTGCGGACCTGCTCGGAGAAGCAGATGGAGGCCATCCGGGGCAAGGAGATCGGCATGATCTTCCAAAACCCCCTGGACTCCCTCAACCCGGTCTATACGACGGGTACCCAGGTCCAGGAGGCCATCCTGCTGGACCGTGTGGAGCGGCAGGAGGCCTGGAACCGGGTGGTCAAGCTCTACCAGGACGTGAAGATGCCCGACGCCCAGGAGCGGGCACGGAGCTATCCCCATGAGCTCTCCGGCGGTATGCGGCAGCGGGTGATGATCGCCATGATGCTCTCCCGGAACCCGGAGCTGCTCATCGCCGACGAGCCCACCACCGCCCTGGATGTGACCATCGAGGCCCAGATCCTGGAGATCATCAAGGACCTGAAGGAAAAGTACCACACCGCCATCATGCTCAGCACCCACAACTTCGGCCTGGTGGCCGAGGTGGCGGACAGAATCGCCGTGATGTACGCCGGCGAGGTGGTGGAGTGGGGGGATGTGTTCGAGATCTTCGAGCAGCCCAAACACCCCTATACCCGGCTGCTGATGCAGGCCCTGCCCCGGCGGACCAAGAAGGAAGGTCGGCTCCAGACCATCGACGGGTCGGTGCCCCGCATCCTGGACCAGAAGCCGGGCTGCCGGTTTGCCAACCGCTGTCCCATGGCGTCGGAGCGGTGCTTTGCCCAGACGCCGGAGACGGCCATGGTCAGCCCCACCCACGGCTGCCGGTGCTTTGCCGTCGGCGGAGAGGAGGCACAGACATGTCAGCAATGATCCAGCTGAACCACCTGCAAAAGCACTTCAAGCTCTCCAAGGGCCTCATCGGCACCGACAAGCGGGTGGTCAAGGCGGTGGACGACATCTCCTTCTCGGTGGAGAAGGGGGAGATCGTAGGTCTGGTGGGCGAGTCGGGCAGCGGCAAGACCACCCTGGCCCGGGTGGTGCTCAGCCTCTCCAAGATGACCGGCGGCGACGTGCTCATCGACGGGGTGGACCTGGCCAAGGCCACCCGCAAGGACATGGATAAGCTCCACCGGGACATCGCCGTGGTCTTCCAGGACCCGGCCTCCAACCTAAACCCCCGGCAGACGGTGGAGAGCTCCATCATGCGCCCCATGATCATCCACGGCGTCCCCCGGGCCGAGGCCCGGAAGAAGGCCGGAGAGGTCCTGGACATGGTCAAGATGGACCGGCGCTATCTGGACAGCTATCCCCACCAGCTCTCCGGCGGACAGCTCCAGCGTATCGCCATCGCCCGTGCCCTGGCCCTCTCGCCCAAGATCATGATTCTGGATGAGCCCACCAGCGCTCTGGATGTCTCCGTCCAGGCACAGATCCTCAACCTGCTGCTGGACCTCCAGGAGGAGATGGGGCTCACCTACCTCATCATCACCCACGACCTCAATGTCATCAAGTACATCAGCGACAAGATCGCCGTCATGTACCTGGGCAAGCTGGTGGAGTTCGGCCCCACCGAGGAGGTGGCCGAGCACCCCAAGCACCCCTACACCAAGGGCCTCATGGACGCCGCCCCCATTCTGGACCCCCGGCTTCGCGGCCGGAAGAAGGAGATCATGCAGGGGGACGCCGGCAGCCTCATCAACATGGGCACCGGCTGCCGGTTCGCGCCCCGGTGCCGGTACGCCGGTCCGGAGTGCCGGGAGCGGGACCCGGAGCCGGTGACCGTGGGAGAAGATCATCAAGTGGCCTGTTTCCACCCACTTGAGATATAATTGAGATTCAGATAAGGAGGAACAAGTTTATGAAAAGAAGATGGATCGCAATGGCCCTCTGCGGCGCTATGCTGGCCGGTGTGCTCTCCGGCTGCGGCGGCAATGACGGCGGCAGCGCTGAGGGCGGGGATACCGCGGAGCGGGAGGTCTTCGTGGTCTCCGACGACGAGTGGTACGGCACCGACCCCTACCAGCAGGACGCCTGGACCAGCGTCCAGTCCATGATCGCCGACCCCCTCTTCACCCTCAACCCCGACGGCGGCGACCTGCTGGACGGCCTGTGCACCGACCTCACCATCAGTGAGGACGGCCTCACCATGACCATGACCGTGCCCGAGGGCAAGTACTACGCCACCGGCGAGCAGGTGGAGCCCGAGGACGTGGTGGCCTCCATCGAGTGGGGCCAGGAGGTGAGCCCCTACGCCGACGGCTACTCCAACATCGAGTCCATGGAGGTGGACGGCCGGAACGTGATTTTCCACCTTTCCACCTTCCGCTCCGACCTGCTTTACTACCTGGGCGAGTGCTTCATGGGCGTCATCGACAAGGACCAGCTGGACTCCATGACCAAGGACGAGCTCATGTGGGGCGCCGTGCCCTACGGCATGTACTCCGTGGAGGAGTATGAGCCCGGCTCCGGCGTGACTCTGGTGGCCAACGAGGGCTACAAGTCCGACAACCCCCTGGTCACCAACAAGGGCCCTGCCCAGATCAAGCGTGTGGAGGTCAAGTTCAACTCCAACCAGGAGGAGTTCACCATCCTGGAGGAGTACAAGGCCGGCGACATCGACATGGTCAGCGGCGGCGGCTTCGGCTCCGACAGCCGCTCCCAGCTGGAGGGCCTGGAGGGCTTCCAGATCGTGGGCAAGTCCTACCCCAACATCGAGTACTTTGAGCTCAACACCGACGAGGGCAGCGTCTTTGAGGACATCGCCGTGCGCCAGGCCGTGGCCCTGGCCATCGACCGCGACGCCCTGTGCGCCCTCACCGACGGTGACGCCGTGCCCGCCTACTCCATGATCTACGACTCCGTGAAGAACTTCTCCCAGGAGGCCAAGGACGACTTCATGGCCAACTACGCCAACGACCCCGAGCGGGCCAAGCAGATCCTGGCCGATGCCGGCTACACCGACTCCGACGGCGACGGCTACGTGGAGAAGGACGGCGCTCCCCTGGAGTTCACCTTCTACACCCGCTCCTCCGGCACCAGCATCACCATCGCTCAGGGCCTCCAGGAGCAGATGAAGGACATCGGCATCCAGATGAACATCGAGTCCATCGACTGGAACTATGTCTACGAGAACATCAACAACGACGCCTATGATGCCGGCATCGAGGTGCTGGAGTGGGCCGAGCCCATCCTGGTCCTGAACAGCTGCTACTACGACCAGGATGCCCCCGGCAACGATGACGCCTACTACGCCGCCGTGGAAGACGCCGCCTCCACCGTGGACAGCGACGAGCGCACCGCCAAGATCGGCGAGATCCAGATGGAGATGTTCAAGAACTGGAACATCATCCCCTTCTACAGCGATGTCTCCTACATCACCTACGCTGACTATGTCAAGGGACTCGTGGTCCAGGCCGACAGCTCCCTGTACTGGAACGACCTGAGCTTCTAAACCCTGTTCCGAATGAAAAAAGCACTGGCGCCGGTACGGAAAGTACCGGCGCCATCGTGCGCGTACAGACAAATCCAGAAAGAGGGTAACAAAATGGAGCACCCCATCGGTATCATCGGCGGCATGGGCCCCATGGCCTCCCAGCTCTTTTATAAAATGGTGACGGAGCACACGGCGGCGGAGCGGGACCAGGACCACATCGACCTCATCCTGCTCAGCGACGCCTCCATGCCCGACCGGACGGCGGCCATCCTGTCGGGGCAGTATGAGGGGCCCTATGAGCAGCTCCTCTCCGACGCCCGGCTGCTGGAGCAGTGCGGCTGCACCGCCATCGCCATCACCTGCAACACCGCCCACTTTTTCGCCGACATGATTGCCGACAAGATCGGCATCCCCATCCTCCACATGATCCGGGAGACGGCGGCCGCCCTGGCCGGGCGGTATCCCGGCGGCGTTGTCGGCGTCATGGCCACCGACGGCACGGTGCAGACCGGCCTTTACCAGAAGGCGCTGACCGAGCGGGGCCTCACCCCCTGGACCCCTCCGGCGGAGATCCAGAAGGAGGTCATGCACCAGATCTACGACCGGGTGAAAAAGGGCCTGCCCTGCGACCAGGAGAGCTGGGCGCGCATCGAAGCGGCCTACCGGCAGGCGGGCTGTGCCGCCGTGGTACTGGCCTGCACGGAGCTCTCGGTCATCAAGGCCGACGAGGGCCTGGGGGACTGGTATGTGGACCCCATGGAGACCCTGGCCCGGAAGGTCATCGAGACCGCCGGAAAGACCTATCGCTGAAGAGAGGAGAACAAGACTATGGGACTGCCCGAAAACAGCGGCTTTGACCTCCACGCCAAGTGGCCCCGGGGGGAGCGGGACCTCATCACCGACGTGCCCGGGGTGAAGGTGGGCCATGTGACACTGAAGGAGGGGGACATCCACACCGGCGTCACCGCCGTGCTGCCCCACGGGGACAACTGCTTCCAGAACAAGGTGATGGCCGGGGTGTCGGTCATCAACGGCTTCGGCAAGAGCGTGGGCCTCATCCAGATCCAGGAGCTGGGCACCATCGAGACCCCCATCCTCCTCACCAACACCCTGAGCGTGGGCACCGCCTGTGAGGAGCTCACCCGGTACATGCTGGAGGGGAACCCGGACATCGGAGTCACCACCGGCACGGTGAACTGCGTGGTCACCGAGTGCAACGACGGACGGCTCAACGACATCCGGGGCCTCCACGTCCGCCCTGAGCACGTCCGTGAGGCTCTGGCCAACGCCGGGGAGGACTTTGAAGAGGGGGCCGTGGGCGGCGGCACCGGCATGGTCTGCCTGGGCCTCAAGGGGGGCATCGGCTCCGCCTCCCGGCGGGTGGAGGTGGACGGCCAGACCTACACTGTGGGCGCCCTGGTCATGTCCAACTTCGGCGCGCCGGGCAACCTCATCATCGGCGGAAAGCACTACGACACCAACCTGGGCCGGGACGAGCGGAAGGACGAGGGCTCCATCATCATGCTCCTGGCCACCGACATCCCCCTCAACGAGCGGCAGCTGAGCCGGCTGGCCAAGCGGTCCATGGTGGCCCTGGGCCGGGTGGGCTCCTACTGCGGCAACGGCAGCGGCGACATCGCCATCGCCTTCACCACCGCCAACCGCCTGCCCCATTACAGTGAGAAGAACATCCTGGAAACCAGGATGTTCTACGACGAGAACATCGACCGGGTCTTTGTGGCCGGGGTGGAGGCGGTGGAGGAGGCCATCATCAGCTCCCTCTACCATGCCGAGACCACCACGGGCATCCGGGGCAACTGTTACCTGGGCCTCCGGGACTTCGTGGCCCGGTACGGCGGTTAAGGGGGCGGTCCCATGGCAGTCTACTTCATCAGCGCCGACCTGGAGGGGATCACCGACGTCACCGCCTGGTGCGAGACCGAGCCGGGCGGCCAGGGCTACGAGGAGGCCCGGCTCCAGATGACCCGGGAGGTGGCAGCGGCCTGTGAGGCCATCCTGGCCGCCGGCCACCAGGTGGTGGTCCGGGACGGCCACGACTGCGCCCGGAACCTCCTGCACGACAAGCTGCCCCGGGGCGTGCGGCTTATGCGGGGCTGGGCCTGTCACCCCGGCTCCATGATGGCCGGTGTGGACGGAAGCTATGCCGGCACCCTCTACATCGGCTACCACGCTCCCGCCGGCACCGACGGCAGCCCCCTGGCCCACACCATCAACAAGAACGTCATCCGCTGCCTGAAGATCAACGGCCGCGTCGCCTCCGAGTTCACCCTCAATTCCCTGTACGCCGCCCAGATGGGGGGTGCCCTCCCTTTTCCTCAGCGGCGACGAGACCATCTGCCGCCTGGCGGCGGAGGAGATCCCCGGCCTCACCACCGTGGCGGTGAAGGAGTGCCGGGGCAACTCCACCTTCAACCTCCACCCCGACGACGCCTGTGAGGCCATCCAGGCGGGAGTGGCGGCGGCCCTGGCCCGGGTGGAGCTGCAAAAGCGGGCCAAGCATCTGCCCACGGAGCTCTCCGGCGGCC
>OGHJ01001323.1_pt1 | contig 27330 bp, 28 predicted proteins | sample 1571351 | NCBI WGS metagenome assembly OGHJ01 (sample SAMEA2582037, study PRJEB24529) | metagenome | biome: Human gut stool | place: China | collected 2011 | reverse complement strand
TCTGATTTTTTTGATGGGTGTATATTCATGTTTGCTCTTACATTTCTTATTTCTGTAATGATTTCTTTTATTTTTTCTACTGTTTGTTCTTCTTCATCAAATGCAAATTTGCTTCTTACATTTGGCCAGTCTGCAACCATTAAATCATGTTTTCCATATTGAATTAGATTACTGAAAACTTCTGTTGTTACAAATGGCATAAATGGGTGTAATAATTTAAGTGCAGTTTCTAATGCATGATTCAATATGTCAACTGCTATAACTTTTGATGTATAATCTTCTCCATATAATCTAGGTTTTACCATCTCTATATACCAATCACAAAATTCATTCCAAATAAATGAATATATTTTGTCAAGTGCTATTCCTAAATCATAATTTTCTATATTTTTAGTAACTTCTGCTACTAATTTATCAACTTTATTCATCATCCATTTATCTTCAATTTTACAACATTCTGCATGATATGTTTTTGTTTTGTCATCATAAATTCTATGGCAATATTCTTTTACATCTTCTTCTTTTACATTTTCATTTGCATTTATTATAAATTTAGCAGCATTCCAAATCTTGTTTGCAAAGTTTGATGCTTGTTCTAATTTTTCTGGCATATATCTAATGTCATTTCCCATTGTTGTTCCAGAAAGAACTGAAAATCTTAATGCGTCTGCACCATATTTGTCAATTATTTCGATTGGGTCAATACCATTTCCTAATGATTTTGACATTTTTCTTCCTTGTGAGTCTCTTACAATTCCATGTACTACAACATCTTTAAATGGATTTTTATCAGTTAATTCTAATCCTTGTGTCATCATTCTTGATACCCAGAATGTTATTATGTCATAGCCTGTAACTAATACATTTGTTGGGTAGAATGTTTTGTAATCTTCTGATTCTGTATTTGGCCAACCTAATGTTGAGAATGGCCATAATGCAGAACTAAACCAAGTGTCTAATGAATCTGGGTCTTGATGTAATTTTGTTGAGCCACATTTTTCACATTTTTCTGGCATTTGTTTTGAAGCATGTATATGCCCACATTCATCGCAATAATATACTGGTATTCTATGTCCCCACCATAATTGTCTTGATATACACCAATCTTGAATATTATCTAACCAGTTAAAATACATTTTTTCATATCTTTTTGGTACAAATTTTACTTCATCATTTCTAACTGCATCTGCTGCTCTTTTAGCTAAGTCTTTCATTGATACAAACCATTGCTCTGAAATTCTTGGTTCTATTGTACTATGACATCTGTAACATTTTCCAACATTATGAGTATAATCTTCTATTTTAACTAAATTTCCAAGTTCTTGTAATTTTTCTACTATTAATTTTCTTGCTTCTATTGCAGGCATTCCTTTATATTCTGGAACTAAATCTCCCATAATTGAACTGTCATCAAATACTTCTATAATTTCTAAGTTATGTCTTAATCCTGCTTGATAATCATTTGGATCATGTGCTGGTGTGATTTTTACACAACCTGTTCCAAATTCTTTTTCTACAAATTCATCTGCAATTATTGGTATTTCTTTATTCATTATTGGTAAAATACATTTTTTACCTACTAAATCTTTATATCTTTCATCATCTGGATGTACTGCAACTGCTGTGTCTCCAAGCATTGTTTCTGGTCTTGTTGTTGCAACTATAATGTATCTATCTGATTCACCAGCAATTTGGTATTTTATATGCCATAAATGAGATGGTTCGTCTTGATATTCAACTTCTGCATCTGAAATTGTTGTATGGCAAGATGGACACCAGTTTATCATTTTTTTGCCTTTATAGATTAGTCCTTTTTCATATAATTTGATAAATTGTTCTAAAACTGCTTCTGATAATCCTTCATCCATTGTAAATCTATTTCTGTCCCAATCACAAGAACATCCTAATCTTCTTTGTTGTTTTTGGATTGTTCCACCATATTCTTTAGTCCAAGCCCACGCTCTTTCTAAAAATTGTTCTCTTGTGATGTCTGCCTTTGTTAGTCCTTCTTCTTTTTTCATTTTTTCAACAACTTTTACTTCTGTTGCTATTGCTGCGTGGTCAGAACCTGGAAGCCATAATGTGTTATAACCTTGCATTCTCTTAAATCTTATTAAGATGTCTTGTATTGTATCATCTAATGCATGTCCCATGTGTAATTTTCCTGTTACATTTGGTGGTGGCATCATTATGCAATAACTTTCCTTTGTTTTGTCCATGCTTGGTTTAAAATATCCTTTTTCTTCCCATTCTTGATATAATTTTTCTTCAAAATCTTGTGGGTTGTATTTGTCATTTAATTTTTTATCTTTCATCTTCATCTATCTCCTTTTCAAATTTTTCAGTTCCTAGAATACCATATTTTCCTTTTTGCTAATCTGTTAATTCTGTTCTTTTATTTAATTCATAACCTAAAGCACAATTATTTTCTAGTTTTGACCTTAATGTCATAAATTCTACAGTTTCTTTAAGTGCATCTTTAAATGATTTTTTCATTTTTACCTCCTATTAATTTAACATTATTTAAAAATAATAAAAACTCGCCAATATGCTTATTATTTAGCATAAGGGCAAGTTTTATATCTCACGGTACCACCTTATTTATTATCTATTTTATTAATTGATAACATCTCATTTTACTTTAACGCAGTATTACGAATAATCTTAAGTTTATTTTCGGATTATCAACTCAAAAGTTACTTTCCATTTATCTTTATCTTAGAAGTTTACAGCCTAGGACTTCTATTCTCTTTAAATTAGTTTTAAATGTACTTTTCTTTTTCTTTGTTTTTTATTTATTATGTTACCATTATATATCTTTTTATTCATTTTGTCTAGTCATTTAAATACTTTTTCAAAAACTTACCAGTATAACTTTGCTCATTCTTACAAATTTGTTCCGGCGTACCGACAGCTACAACCTGTCCTCCACCATCTCCACCTTCTGGACCTAAATCAATAATATGATCGCAAGTTTTTATTAAATCTAAATTATGTTCAATAACTATAATTGTATTTCCAGTATCAACTAATCTTTGTAAAATATCAACTAATCTATGAACATCAGCAATATGAAGACCAGTTGTTGGCTCATCTAAAATGTATAAAGTTTTTCCTGTTGCTCTTTTTGAAAGTTCTGTTGCAAGTTTAACTCTTTGTGCTTCTCCTCCAGATAAAGTTGTTGATGGTTGTCCTAGTTTAATATAGCCAAGTCCAACATCATATAGTGTTTGTATTTTTTGTTTTATTTTTGGTATTTTATCAAAGAATTCTAGTGATTCTTCAACTGTCATATCTAATACATCTGCAATACTTTTTCCTTTATATTTTACTTCTAGTGTTTCTCTATTATATCTTTTGCCTTTACACACTTCACATGGTACATATACATCTGGTAAAAAATGCATTTCTATTTTGTGTACCCCGTCTCCATTACAGCTTTCACATCTTCCACCTGCAACATTAAAACTAAATCTACCTTTTTGGAATCCACGTAATTTTGCTTCATTTGTTCCAGCAAATATGTCTCTTATTAAGTCAAATACACCTGTATATGTTGCAGGATTTGAACGTGGTGTTCTTCCTATTGGTGATTGGTCTATGTTTATTATTTTATCTATGTTTTCTAGTCCTTTTATTTCTTTGCATTTACCAGGTTTTTCTGAAGCTCCATTTAATTCTTTTGCTATTGTTTTATATAATACTTCATTTACAAGAGTAGATTTTCCTGAACCTGAAACACCTGTAACACAAGTAAACACTCCTAATGGAAATTTTACACTAATATTTTTTAAGTTATTTTCTGTTGCATTTTTTACTTCTATTACTTTTGATTTTGTAGGTTTTCTTCTTGTTTTTGGAACTTCTATTTTCTTTCTTCCACTTAAATATTGTCCTGTAACAGAGTCTTTAACTAATTTTACTTCTTCTGCTGTTCCTTGTGCCATAACTTTTCCACCATGTACACCAGCACCAGGTCCAATATCTATAATTTGGTCTGCTGCATACATTGTATCTTCATCATGTTCTACAATTAATAAAGTATTTCCTAAATCCCTTAATTTTTTAAGTGTAGCAATTAATTTATCATTATCTCTTTGATGTAATCCTATACTTGGTTCATCTAAAATATACATAACTCCTGTAAGTCCAGAACCAATTTGTGTTGCTAAACGAATACGCTGAGCCTCTCCTCCTGATAATGTTCCTGCACTTCTAGATAATGTTAAATATTCAAGTCCTACATCTATTAAAAATTGAAGTCTTTTATCTATTTCCTTTAAAATCATATCTGCAATCATTGCTTCTTTTTGTGTTAATTCTAGATTATTTAAAAATTCTTTCAAAGCTTTTATTGACATCTCTGTTACTTCATTTATGTTTTTTTCATTAATTTTTATACATAATACTTCTTTTTTCAAACGTGCACCATTACAAGTATAGCAATGAGAATTTGTCATATACATTTCATAAAAATCTCTCATTCCTTGTGACTTTGTTTCATTATGACGTCTATCTAATGTTGGCAACACTCCTTCAAATGGTGCTGTAAATTTTCTTGTTCCAGCATATGAAGTGTACTCAAATTCAATTTCTTCATCTTCAGTTCCATAAAGTATCTTTTCCATAAACCATCTAGGCAAATCTTTGATTTTTTTATTTTTTATATCTATTCCATAGTGTCTTCCTATGCTTTCAAAATACATTTTAGCCATAGTATCGCCTTTTTTCATTGTGCTAGAGCCAAAAGCTTTAATTCCATCATATAAAGTCTTATTTTTATCAGGAACTATTAAATCTTCATCCATTTTCATTAAATATCCTATTCCTGTACATTCCGGACAAGCGCCAAATGGATTATTAAATGAAAACATTCTTGGAGTTAATTCCGGAAAACTAAATCCACAGTCTGGGCAAGCATAATTACAACTATATAATTTTGGTTTATCTCCAACCACATCAATTAACACCATATTTTCTGCATTTTTTAATGCTATTTCAACAGATTCTGTCAATCTGCTAATAATGTCTTTCTTTATAACTAACCTATCTACTATTAACTCTATTTCATGTTTCTTTTTTCTATCTATTACAATATCATCTTCACCTAATTCATATATTTCTCCGTCAATTCTAACTCTTACAAAACCATCTTTTTGATATCCTTCTAACTGTTTTGTAAACTCACCTTTACGACCTCTTACAACTGGAGCCAATACCTGTATCTTAGTTCCTTCAGGCAAACTCATTATATTATCTATTATTTGATCTATTGATTGCTTTTCTATTTTTTTACCGCATTTTGGACAATGTGGTATACCAATTCTTGCATATAATAAACGAATATAATCATATATTTCAGTTACAGTTCCAACTGTAGATCTTGGATTTTTTGATGTTGTTTTTTGATCTATTGAAATAGCTGGAGATAATCCATCTATTGATTCTACATCAGGTTTTTCCATCAATCCTAAGAATTGTCTTGCATATGATGATAAGCTTTCTACATATCTTCGTTGACCTTCGGCATATAGTGTATCAAATGCTAGTGATGATTTTCCAGAGCCGGAAAGTCCTGTTATTACAACTAATTTATCTCTTGGTATTTCTAGGCTTATATTCTTTAGATTATGTACTTTCGCACCTTTTATTACTATTTTGTCATTCATAGAATTGCCCCCTTATGAATTTTGTAGATATATGTTTTATTTTTCTATAAACACTTTATGTATTATACAATATTTTTTTATATAAAACAATAGTTTGGATATGTTTATTTTAAACAAAAAAGGTACATCTGATTTTACTCAAATATACCTTTCCGTGTGTTTTTTACATAGTACTTAATAAGCAATTATCTTATACATATGCAAATCGTACTTTTTTTGAATTTTCTCTATATCTCTTCTACTGTGTTTCAAAGAGCTATAAATTATTTGATTTGAAATTCCAGACGAACCAAGCTGAATTGCACCTTTCTTAAAAATAAGAAAATCTTTAGGATCAGAGCGATTATAATTATGGTACTCACTCAACCATCCATGAGAACTTATTATTTCCATTGCTGTGCCATCATGACCTTTTCCTGTTATAGGATAAAAATCATCTTTTATAATGAAGCCTAATTTGTTTCTATACATCGCAATTGCCTCCTTGAAATATTTGATATTTCTGTGGTATTCTGATAATAAAAGTTTCTTCAATTATCGTTTTTTTTAATAATTCAAGTGCTTCATCTAACTTCTTTTGATATTCCAAATTCATATCCCAACCTTCAATTACATCAAAACCATGATTTACATAGGTGTTTATTATTTTTGACATTTCTTTGTAATGTGGGTTATTTTTTGCAATTTTAATTTGCTTTTTTTTGAAAGCGTCGTAAGTTGCAATCATTGCAGCTCCAGACATTATCAAGAAATCATCTGGATTAATGCCGCTTGGAATATCAATTTTTAATTTTTGGCATATTGTCATTGCATGCTTTGGGTGACCTTGACCTTCATTTGATTCAAAATTCCCATTTGGTAATAAAATTCCAACTTGGGGTACGAATTCATGATTCAATTCCCAATTTGAAAAGTTAGACATAGTCTACCTCCTTTTGGCCTACCTTCATTATATTTATATAGAAGGTGAGTTTACACGTACAAAATAGGTTATTTCTCCTTTCTTTATGATTTTTTTATTATATAGCAGTGTCCATTTTTTGTCAAATTTTATTTTGACAAAATAAAACTGCATTCTAAAAACCATAGATACTATTTTTCTATATACTTTTGTATTTAGTTTCGTATTAGATTTTGGGCACTTTGGTGGACATAATTTTAAAATAATCTCTGTGGTGTCAACTTTTTACGTTACTTTGTTTCAATTATAATCTCATGTGTGTCAACTCATTATGTTGTTTGTGGCATAAATAAAAAATAGTTTAGCCAACATGTGCTAAACTATTTTTTATTTATACTAATTTCTCTAGCTCTTTTATTCTGTCTCTTAATTCTGCCGCTTTTTCAAATTCCATTGCTGCTGCGTGTTTTAACATTTCATCTGTTAATTTGTTTATTACATCTTGTATGTTTGTGTCTTTATCTAGATTATATTGTGTTGATGCTTCTTCTACTATTTTTGCACTTATTGCATCTCTTACTGATTTTTTTATTGTTTGTGGGATTATTCCGTGCTCTTCATTGTATTTCATTTGTATTTCACGTCTTCTGTTTGTTTCGTGTATTGCTTTTTCCATTGAATCGGTTAGTTCGTCTGCATACATTATTACATGACCTTCTGTGTTTCTGGCTGCACGACCTATTGTCTGTATTAGTGATCTTTCTGAACGTAAGAAACCTTCTTTATCTGCGTCTAGTATTGCTACTAGTGATACTTCTGGTATGTCTAGCCCCTCCCTTAATAAGTTAATTCCTACTAGTACATCAAAAACTCCTAAACGCAAATCTCTAATTATTTCCATTCTTTCAAGAGCTTTTATATCTGAATGCATGTATTTTACTTTTATATCAAGACTGGCCAAATATGCTGTTAAATCTTCTGCCATCTTTTTAGTAAGAGTTGTTACTAGTACTCTTTCTTGTTTATCTACTGTCTTGTGTATTTGCTCTATTAAATCATCTATTTGGTTTGTTACTGGTTTTACTTCTATTTTTGGATCTAATAAACCGGTTGGTCTTATTATTTGCTCTACAACATTATCTTTGCTATGTTCCTTTTCATAATCAGCTGGTGTTGCACTTACAAATACTACTTGATTAATTCTTTGCTCAAATTCTTGGAATGTTAGTGGTCTATTGTCAAATGCTGATGGAAGTCTAAAACCATAATTTACCAAGGACTCCTTTCTTGCCCTATCCCCATTATACATTGCTCTTACTTGAGGAATTGTTGCATGAGATTCATCTATTAATAGTAAAAAGTCTTTCGGAAAATAATCAAATAATGTATATGGTGGACTTCCTGCAGGTCTTCCACTTATGTGTCTTGAATAATTCTCTATTCCTTGGCAAAATCCGGTTTCTTTCATCATTTCTATATCAAAATTTGTACGCTCCTCTATTCTTTGTGCTTCTATCAATTTGTTTTGAGATTTGAAATATGCTACTCTCTCTTTAAGCTCTTCTTCTATTGTAACAATAGCTTTTTCAAGCTTTTCTTTGCTTGTTACATATTGTGACGCTGGTGGTATTAGCACGTGAGATCGAAGCCCTATGTTCTTCCCTGTTAGTGGATTTATTTCGTGTATTTTTTCAATTTCATCTCCCCAAAATTCAACTCTTATTGCTGATTCACTTTGTGATGATGGATATATTTCTAGTACATCCCCCTTTGCTCTGAATGTTCCTCTTTTAAAGTCTAGTTCATTTCTTGAATATTGCATTGTTACTAGTTTTTTCATTACATCATTTCTTGCCTTTTCCATTCCTGGACGTAATGATAACATCATTCCTTGGTAATCTATTGGGTCTCCTAAACCATATATACATGACACAGATGCTACTATTATTACATCTTTTCGTTCAAATAGTGATAATGTTGCTGAATGTCTTAATTTATCTATTTCATCGTTTATAGATGCATCCTTTTCTATGTATGTATCTGATGATGGAATATAGCTTTCTGGTTGGTAGTAGTCATAATATGACACAAAATACTCAACACTATTTCCGAGGGAAAAACTCTTTGAATTCGCTATATAATTGTCCAGCTAGTGTTTTATTATGAGCTAATATTAATGTTGGCTTTTGAACTTTTTGTATTATATTTGCCATTGTAAAAGTTTTTCCAGAGCCTGTAACTCCTAGAAGCGTTTGGAATTTTTTACCTTTTTGTATTCCTTTTGATAGATATTCTATTGCCTGTGGTTGGTCACCTGTTGGCTTATAATTTGATACTAATTTGAACATATTTCCTCCTTTTGTGACCCTAAAAAGTGATTACTATCAACCGAACAATTTCGTGTAATTATACGAACAAATTCGTGTAAGCTGTCTTTTTATATTAAAAATTGTATACATAATTTGCCTGTACACGAATTGGGTCACAAACTTTATTTTTTAAACTGAATAGTACTAAATAAAGTTATATAAACTTAAATAAATATAATATATTTATAACATCTTTAAAACAAAAAAACAAGATAGTTCGAGCGCATCGTAAAGTTTACATAGCCTTTCCGATGCGCTCTCAATTAAGTTTATATGACCTATACTAATTTATAAGTTTTTCTTATACATTTTTCTTACAACATTCACTATTTCTTTTCTACTAACCAATTCATCTGTTTTGGCTTTTAAATCTTTAAACTCATATCCTACTGCATCATAAATAACTTTAGCAGTTTTCTCATCTCTAGCAATAATAACACTATAACCATTGATAATATCCATACAATTTACAGATATATAATCAACATTATTTTCTACACAAACCCTATCAAGTATTTTTCTGATATCATTTTCATATTTGTCCAAAAAATTTTCTACATTAGCAATCTCAAGTTGTCCAATTGACCATGAAATAGTCATAAATTGATCTTTGGACTCAACTTCCATTTCAATCCTTAAATTGTCACCTATTTGAGATTTTTTAATAAATATTTCTGTTGTGATTTCATCTGTTATTTTTGGTACTTTACTTTTTAGCCATTTAGCCATTTCAATATCTCTTTGACTTGTTAATTTAATTTTTAGATTCATAGTGTTTGATATGATTCCGTAATACAATAAAATGGCTGATTCTTTTGAAATATCTATATCTTCGTTTTTAAATCTTTCTGCTACCAATGTAGCTGCTGCCCCAATTGGTTCTATTTGCGTTTTTATATTAGGATTTTCTGCTAGCCAACTTTCTTTGTTGTGATGATCTATAACTTCAACAATATTTTCTGGTTTTATATTTTTTGAAATTTTTGATAAGTAATTTGTATCTACTAAAACAATTTTATCGTCATTTTCGATTTTTGCAATATTGTTTAGGTTTATATTAAACGTCTTTAATACAATTTCTGCTTCCTTCTTCATTGTTCCTTCAAAATAATATTCAGCATTTTCATTCTTTTTTCTTAGAAATTCTGTATATGCATACATTAATGATATTCCATCCATATCTGGATTGATATATGTTGTTACTACTTTTCTCATCTTTCCCCTCCTTAAAACATTTTTACGTTTTACCTTAATATCGGCAATAAATCTTCCTTTAGATTTTATTTTCCAATTCTTTAAACACAAGTGCTTTAAGTTTTTGAATTTTTGTTTTAAAGTCTTTTTCGACTGGAATAAAATGAAAATTTGCATGTTTGCTCCATGTTTCAATGGTTTTATGCTCTTGTATTCTCGCTTGTTCCGGGCTAGAAAATCTGTACTGATTAGTTGATTTATCGTAAAATTCAGCATTTCCAACTGAAGTACTTTGCATATGAAATACAGCATCATATCTATCTAAAATATCTTTTTCACTTAATCGATGAATATCTAATATTTCTTTAAATTCATCATCTGACAAATATACTTTACCATCCAGAAGACCTCTATCTAAAAGTAATATCATTTCTTGTCCACTTTTTTCCATAACATTTTTATATAAATTTTCTTTAAAAATTTGCATTTCAAAAATAGCTCTTTGAAAATCAATTTTTGATACAGTGCCTTCTGAACATATGAACCCATTTTGTCTCATTTCTGTTGCAAGCTCTGGAATAGTAATAGCTTTGTAATCTGAATCTGATAGAATTCTTTTTAGTTCTTTCACTCCTTCACTTTTTCCAGAGCAAGGCCCCCCTGTTAAAACTATAATCTTAATATTATTTTTATTCATTTTCATTCTTACAATCTCTTCTTTCAAATATTTCAGGCAATAATTCCTTAATCGTACAACATCTATCCTCGGCAACCATGACCTTTGTTTTTAAATTATTACGATTTAGCATACGTATCAATTCCCTACATTTCCCACAAGGAGAGTATATACACCCTTTGACAGAATACGAAACAATTTTTTTTATCTCACTTTCCCCATGTTTTAGCATATCTAATATTGCTGCTTGTTCAGCACAATTTCCAAGTGCACATTTTGAATTTATATTAATTCCGCTATAAATATTTCCTTTTTCACTCATTAGAGCACATGTCACATGTCCACAATATGCATATTCACTCAAAACTCTTTTTTGTGCATATTTCTTAGCTTCGTCTAATAATTTTCTAAAATCTTCGTCCATATTTATTCCTTTCATCTAAATTCCGATTTTATTGGTATGCCTATCAAATTAACCAATAAAGCAATCCCCCATATAATGTATATAAATGGAAAAATAATCATATACATAAATGACCAGAATATATCCTTTATTTTATTGTCAGTTAAAGCATAGGCAATACTTAGAATAATAAATATTCCACATAATATATTCATTCTAATGCAATAATATATAAGTATATAAATAGGTACCCATAAAAGATTAAACGAGAATGCGTGTAAAAGAATGTATGGTAATACTTTGTTTTTTCTATTAAAAATAATTGTTTCAGCTAATCCCTTTGCCCACCTTATCCTTTGTTTTATAAGTAATAAAATGTTTCCCTTTGGTCTTTCATATCCAAGCACGTCCTTTACAAAATAAATTGGTAAATTATATTCTCTTACAACTGCTCCAATCATCAAATCATCATATACAGTATCAATATCTGGTAAATTCTTAAAAAAATACTGTTTGTTTATCATAAAAATTTGTCCTGGCAGACTTATTCCTAACTTTATATTCCATAAAAAAGGTCTTATATAATTATGTGAAAGGTTTTTATCGATATTTATCAGCTTAGGAACAAATCCTTTAATTTTTCTAGCTTTTACTTTTCCCCATGCTATACTATACTCTCTATTAACGCAATCTGTAATGAATTTTATTATATTTGCCCTATCAATTATAATATCATTATCGAAACATAATATATCATTATATTTTGCTTCTTTTAATAATAATTTTATTCTTCTATATTTTGTCATTTGTGGAGTTACAATGTTTCTATATGATTTATTTTTAATATCATAGTCGCTAAATACTATTACTTCGATATCATTGAAATTGTTTTCCAAGAAGTGTATAACATCATAAATCTCTTTACTATCTTTTTCATTATTACTTATAAATGTTGCAATAGTTATACCTTTCGTTATCATTACCCCCATTCGAACTTTCATTTTCTATTAAAATATCTGATAGCTCAATTTGTGCATTAATATTATCTATAGTATGATTACTATCGACAAACACAATTTTCTTATTATTGCAAATTGTTTTGTTTAATAATTCAATACCGTGATACATCGGTATCTTTGTATCATATGTAGATAAAACAACATCCATATTATCAATATTTAGCATACAATTTTTTGGAGAAAACTCCCATTGGTTGCTCAGGTCAAAACCTTTTTCCTCTGATAGAATTTTTCTAGACGAAAACGGATTTATAAGTGTTATTCTTTTTGGTTTATTTTCCTTTGCATAATTTGCACTGTAATATAGTAATGCTGCACCCAGACTTATTCCTATCCACCAATCTGCATTATTGTCTGAAACTTGTTTCCATTTATTTGGCAAAAGTTCTCCTTCATCATATTTTATATTAATATACTCAATCTTAAATCCTGCTTTTATCAATTCGTTTCTAAAATTTTCTAATATTTTTAAATTCTGACCTCTACCAGCCCAAAATAATATTTTTTTCATTATAACAAACCTTCATATACTTCATTTGCCAAACTATTCCTTAAAACTCCTGCATCAAAGAATGGCTTATAATTGTATTTATGATATAATTCAGATGCATACCTATATAATTCTAATATATACTCTTCATCTATTCTTCCTAATCTCTTTCCTATTACAGAGCCAACCTCTGCATGATAGATGTTTGCACCTGGAACAATACCGTGCTCAGCCATAAACTTAAATCCAGCTTTCATATCCTCTAATGGAACAAGTCCTGCAACAAAATTACACCACACTTTTCCGTCTCCATATATATCTCTTAAATAAAGAAGAGATTCCACTACATTATCAAAACCTACATATTTTTCTTTTCCTGGACAAATTTTCTCAAAATTACTTTTTGGCCAAACTTCCATATTAAAACTCGGATTTTCTACACCAATGTCGTACAATTCTTTAAGTTTACTTATTGTTTTAGGAGGCATCATTGCAACATTTCCTTTTATTTTTCCATTCCATTTTAATTTATCTTTTACTGCTTTAATTACCTCCATATGTTTATCAAACTCTTCATCTGTATTTAAATGTGAACCTCCTGTTATTATTATGTAATTATAATCATCATACTTTGTTGCAAATTCACAAACCTCTGCTAATTCATCTGGGGATTTTATTATTTCAACGGGGTCGTCTCTTCTTACCGCATTCTTAACAGAACAGAATTTACAAGGTAAACCAACATTATGAAATTCACAACCTGAAAAAATATTTATATTCATACAATTAAGTCCATATAGCTGTGCCAATTTTTTAGTAGGTGTTCCTTTGCTAGTTTTATAATCCCAAAAATTTGGTCTTGGTATAAAAGTAAATTCTGATAAGTATTCTTTCTCATTCTTTATGTACAACTTATCATTTTCTAAAACTAATGTTAATGGTGAATCTGGTCTAATATGTAATTTTGAAACTATACCTCCAGGTAATAATACCTCTGATGGTGTTAATCTATTTTTATCTACCTCCCAATTTCCATTGTCATATGCATAATGTTCTTCTTTAAATAAACTTTGATATTTTTCAAAGATTTCTGGGTTATCTTTTACACCATAAACTAGTAATTTTAGTTTCGCATTTGCACTATTTTTTCTTTCGTCTTTTCTTGCAATAAATTCTTCTACATTTTTGTCCATTATAATTCTCCCTTCCATTAATTATTTATTTAAAATACATTTAATCATGTATTTTAAAATCTTAAATTAAATAAGTATTATCTTTCCTCATGCTCTTCCTCCATTTTTTTCTCACTATTCGGGTCGTATTCGCTAGTATATTTTTCTACTTTTGATAATACTGTGTTATCAAATCTTTTATCAAAGCATAAATCTTTTCCTAGCCAATCTGGTTTAATAAATGTCCTTGCGGTTTCTATATCTGGGAATTCAACTTCCGCAAATACTAATCCTTCTAGATTCCCATGAAAAACATCCAACTCAACAATTAATCCATTATTAATTGGTATTATATATCTATCTTTCTTTATCAAAAAATTTTCGATTTTCCCTAATAAGATATTATAGTTTTCTTCTGTTAGAGGCATTGTATATTCAATATTTTGTATTGCATCTTTTTCTTCTAACCCTTTTTGTTTCCATTTGTAGTTAAGTGTATATTCATTGTTTGCTTTTCTTATTCTCACTGTTGGCTTTATGCATAAATATCCTTGCTCTATTTCCTCACATTCATAATTTTCTAATTTTTTTGGCATTCTTAATACTGCAAATTTTCTTTCGATTTCCATAATAAAACCTCCTATTTTTAAATTTATATAATAAAATAAAATTATTATTGAATAGAATATTATCTTTCAAAATCATATTCTTTTTCATCCAAGTATTTACAAACTTCTCGAAAAACATGTTCTGCATCTTTATCAGATGTATCTATATTAACCCAATCTATATTAATTCTTCTTTGGATTTTATCTAAAAACCATCTGTATCTCTGATTTCTCTCTATAGTAATATCATCAAAATCATCTGATTTTCTTCTTTCAATTCTATCTATTCTTTTTTCAAAGTCACATGATAAGCATATTATACCATCTGGCTTATAAAACCCTGAACATATTTCATCTTGTATCTTACATACATCTTCATATGTAAAAATTTTATCTGCATACGCAGCTGCTAGAGTACTTATCCAATATCGCACTAATATTGAATTTTGATCTGAATTTCTAACTTTTTTACTACATATCGCACCATACTCTAAAAATTTTTTTACCCTTTGTTTTCCATTATATTTTTTGGCATCTCTGTTTAGTTGTACAATATCTTCTTCATTAGTAATAATCCTAAATCCATATTTCTTTTGTAGTTTTAAGGCTAACGTATCCTTACCAGTACCATTATCACCTTCAATAACAAAAAAACTCATTTTTTTCAAATCCTTTCTTCGCCAAAAATCAAAAGGCTTTTATATCAATAACCTATTTTATAGCCTAAATCATTTTACATATAGATTATAATGTTATTTTTTAGTTTTTGTCAATATTAATTCCACGTTCTTTCGGTTTTTGTGCGAATTTTTATATAAAATATCGAATTTTGTCATTTTTACATTTATTGAATATTTCTTAATTATATTGAAAATACTAGAATTATAAAATATAATCAAACATTATTCCGACATTATTCGTATGTAAGTTCATTTTTGTTTTTAAAATAATGTTATATATTATAAAAGGTGATTAAATGAATAATAAAAAATCTGAACAAAACGTAAATTATGGTCAAAAGTTAAAAAAAGCCAGAGAAGCATTGGGACTAACACAAGAAAAAGTTGCTGAATATTTAGGCTTAGGTCCTAGATATATAAGTGACATTGAACGTAATAAAACAAAAGGAAGTATTGATACATTAATAAAACTTTGCAATATTTACAATATAACTCCCAATGATTTATTAAGTGAATATATATACTTCGATATCGAAAAGAGCAATATAGAATTAGCTGCATTTTATTCATTATCTGTAGAAAATCAGCAAATGATTCTAGATTTAATAAGTTTTTTCAATCAAAAGGAAAAACATAATAAGTAGAATTTGTATTGTTTTATTGATTAATATAATGTAGAATTTCCGACTTAACCTATTAATAAATCATTACTAAAAGATATTTATTATATACTATTATTTATTAGATAATAAACATATATGATTTATCTTAATTTCTAACACCAATCATTTTTCATTAATATATTTTGGTTATTCGTAAAAAATCCCCGTGGCTAAGCCACGGGGATTTCTATTCATAACTCCTATTACATATATTCTTATTATTTTAATTCCTATATTTGAAATATCTTTTTGTTCTTTTTCAGTAACTATTCTTCGTAGGCCAAATGTTCTGTTAATTCTGCATTTAGCATGTTGTCTATTCTATACTATATTTAAACAAATTCTAAATCCAACTTTACTTGATGCATCTCCTGTGAATGCATTAATGAATGATGCTGGTGAAATATTTCCAGATGTTCCATAATATCCACCATGAGAAATATAATATTCTGTTTGTTCATATGGTGTATCTGTATATTCCCATAAATTACCAGCCCAATCATAAATATTATTTGATTTATTTTTTTCTATTGTTCCTGTTGCATTAATAATATTTCCACCAAATTTTCCTGATGTTTCTTTATAATTTTTACCAAAATCAGACGAAGCTAAGCCATTTATTTCTTTATCAACATTGCTGTAATTTCCCCAAGTTGAACTATCTGAAGCTACATTGAAACCTGCTTTTTCTAACCAATAATCAACAATTTTTGCCTGTGTTGTAGTTAACAAATTGCTCTTCATTTTATTAGTATTATACATAGATTCTGCATTTTTATTTGCATTATTCCAATTTATATAATTCCACGGTCTTATATTTTGTTTGCTTACTGGAACATCTTCAATATCATTACTTGTTTCAGATATATTCTCATTCGTTTTAGACATTTCATCTGAAACTCCTGCTTCATATCTTGATATATAAAATCCACCATTTTTAATTATGCTATCATCAATATTTTTAATTGATTTTTCTTTATAATAATCTAAATCATCGGTGTTTACAGGTATCCATACAAATTGATTCCCTTTATCATCTTCTATTACCAATCCATTATTCCAGCCTTCAACTGTTCCATCATCTTGCTTATTCCAACTTGCAGTTTCAGTTTCTACTGTATGAAATCCTTCTGGAATTATAGGTTTTTTATAACTATAATTTGTTTGTAAAATTTCACTTTGCTTTTGTATTTCCTTTTTATTATTACTACATCCTGATAATATGAATATCATTATAAAACATGAAAATATTATTATACTAACACTCTTTTTCATTTCTTTCTCTCCCTTATTAATATTTTAATATATTTACTATCTTTTCAATATAAAAATAATAACATATCTTTTTGTACTTTACAATAACATTTTCTTTTCAAAATAACTCAATAAATTAATTTTAAAACATACTATTTTTTCTATTATTACTTGTTTATTATTTATATTTACATAACTCCAAAATAATTTCTGTCGTGTCAACCTTTTATGTAATTTATTATCTATGAAATAAGATGGTTTTCTAGGTACCATCTATTTTGCATTCAATTATACTTTCTCATTATGCAGTTTTTATTGCAACTAAAAATTCATTGTTTTCAACCTTATTTTTTTTACCTTCGTATTCGAATTCCTCTCCTGATAGATATACATTATAGTTTTGGTCTTCTAAAATTATTTTACTACATTTTAAAAATCTATCTATATCTTCTTCATCCATATTCATTTTTATTTTTAATTCAAAATATGATATTTTTACTATTCCACCACTTTTTACTATTTTTACATTTATAAAATTTTCAACAAATTTAAATAAGTCTTCACTTTTCATCTCTGTAATTTTCTGCATTTTAACCGTCCTCTTATTTATTTTTTATTTTAACATTTGATATTATATAACACTTTTCATCTAGTTTCAACATTATATTTTGTTTTAGCTTTATTATCAAGTATTGATTATATTTTCTTATAAAATTTTTTTCCTATTTTTCACTATCCAAAAATTAAAATAAACAAGGTTGTTCCCTTGTTTATTAATATCCTGAATGAAAATGGTCTTTGGCCATTTGAATAAACAGCCATATTGTAAAAATTGTCCCTAATATTATATATATTGCTCTTAGTATTTTGTTATCTACCATACACGCTCCTAGTAATACAGCTGCATCAAGTAATCCTATTACTAGTTGATGTAACATTTTTTCTAGTTTATCTACTTGCTTGTCTGAATTTGCCATTTCAATGTCTATTTTTGTTTCGCCTCTATTTATATCTTTTACGAAACTTAATAGCTCTGTTGGTAATTCACCTAAGCTATTTACTCCAGATACTATATTTCTTCCTGTGTTCATTAATGTTCCCTTTGAAAAAACATTGTCAAACGTATTTTCTCGTATTTTGTTTTCAAATACCATTATTAGATTAATGTTTGGACTAATTAGCTCTAGCGTTCCTTCTATTACGCATATTCCCCTCATTAGTAATGTTATATTTTTGTCTAGTTTTATATTATTTTCTCTTAATACTTTGCTTACACTACTCATAAATTCAACTATATTTATATTTTCAATATCTTCGTTTACATTTTTATCCAAAATTTTTTGTATTTCATTTCTTAATTTAATATGATTTATTGAACCTGTTGTTGTTGATATATTTAATAATATGCGCTCTAGCTCTGTTGTATCATTTGCTACTATTGCATTCATTGCGTTTTTTAATAATTGCTTATTTCTTGAACTTAGTCTTCCCATCATTCCTAAATCTAAAAACATTATTTTACCTTCACGTATGCACATATTGTCTGGATGTGGGTCTGCGTGGAAGAATCCATCATCTAATGCTTGTTTTATATAATTATTTGCAAGCTTTAACCCTATTTCTTCTAAGTCATAGCCACTATTTAGTAATTCTTGTTTATCTGTTACATTTATACCTTCTACGTATTCCATAACTAAAACTTTTTTTGTTACTAAACTTTTATATACTTTTGGTACACCTATATATACAATATCGCAATTATTTTGTCTGAATTCCTCAAGATTTTTTGCCTCTATTTCAAAATCCATTTCTTCTTTTGCAACATTATACATTTCATCTAAAACACTATTTAAATCGACTATTTTAATTAATAAATTTAAATGTAATAATCGTATAGCTCTTTTAAATAATTTTACATCTGTTGACATAATTTCATATATATTTCTTCTTTGAACTTTTATTACTACATCTTCTCCAGATTTCAATTTTGCTTTGTGTACTTGTGCTATTGAAGCTGAACCTATACAATTTTTTGATATATTTTGAAATATTTCATTTGGATTTCCAAATTCTTCTTTTAATATTTGATTGACTTCTTTAAAATCCATTGGTGTTACATTTGCTCTTAAATTTGCTAGTGCATCGCAATATTCTTTAGGCAATAAGTCATATCTGTTAGACATAATTTGGCCTATTTTTATGAATGTTGGTCCTAATTTTATAATGGTTTCACACAACTTTTGTGGTGTGAAATCTCTTATTAATGCACTATTTTTTAGTATCGAAATGATTTCTATAAACCTTGTTTTTTCGTTCATATTATCTACCTTTTTCTAATTTTTTTCTTAAGATTAATCATTATTTTCGTCTTGTTTTTCTCCTTCACTATCATTTGAAGATTCGCAACCACATTTTTCATCCTTACATTCTGTGTTATCTTCTTTTTTTGATTTTAGTAACTCTGTAAGTTCAGCTTTTTCTTCATCTGACATAGAGCTTATAATATCAACTAAATCATCTTTTGTTACACTTGTATATTGAATATTTGTGTTGTCTTTTATTTTTTCTTTAATGTCTCTTTTTAGCTCTTCATTTTTTATAGAGCCTTCTTTGTATAAAGCTTCACCTTTTTCTAATAATTCTTTTTTTATTTCACTTGCTTTTTCTCCTGTTAATGATATTGCTCCTAGCCCCATTAACAATACGTTTTTTATATCTTCTTTCATTTGTATCAACACCTTTCTTATTTATTATATCCTTATTATATATAACTTAATATGTTTTTGTAAAGTGATTTTTGGTTATTTTATGATATACTTTTAATTGTATATTATTTTTAGAGCAACAGCTGTAACCTTTTATTGTAACTTTAACTTTTTACTCAATCACAATATTTTAAATACCATTGTTGATATCCATTGATTTTTGTTCCACAATAATCACATTTACTTTTTGTTACATCTATTGAGGCTCCACAATTATGGCAACTTATTATATTGCTTCCTGCTTTTAAGTCTAGTATTTGCTCATTGCTTTTTTCGAATGTAAATGTCCTTTTTTGTATTTTTTCACTTATTGTACCTTGATTTAGGACAATCTCTCTTATTTGTGCTTTAATTGTAACGAGAATCTTTTTATTTTTTACTATTTGTTCATCTAATGATATATAATCAATTATATCGTAATCTATTATATTTTTATTCTCACTATTTTCTCCATAATAATAATTTTGTAGCTCGTAATTTACATTATTGTAAAATGTTTTTTTATCTATTCCAATTGATTCCATTCTTTTCCAAAATTTCATTTGCTTTTTGTTTTGAGCATCTTTGTATATTTTTATTGGAAGTGTCACTGCTACTGCATCTATTGTATAAAAAAGATAATATAATATTAAACTTACAATTATCGTTCCTATAATTATTTTAGAAATATCATATATATTAAATGTTCTACAAGTCTTGAGTATATATGTAATAACTAATATTGCACTTATTATTATGTCTATTACTAATGTTATCGTTTTGTAATTGCTTCCTTGTAGCACTCTGTCATAATGATATTTCGTTCCCAGCGATTTATCTGAATATTCAATATTATAATTTGTTCCACAGTATGGACATCCATCTTCTATTTCATTTTCTTTGCTTGTGTTACCACAATTTGGACAAGTAATATTATTTTCTCCATTATTTGTTGACATATATGTATATTTAATTCTTGGATCAAAATTAAAAATTTTTATTAATAATTTATTATTTTTATAATAATCTTTTTCTAAGCATATACCATTTTGTATATTATCATTTCTTTTTGTTTTATCAGTATTACGCTCTAATATAGTATCATTTGATTTATATTTTGAGCAAATACTTATTCCTTGCTCTTTAAGTCTATTATTGTGAATTTTCTCAACTATCATAATTGCCTGCCCCTTGCTATATTATTTTTCTTTTTTAAGGACCGTTCCTGTTTTTTTCTTACTCTTAAGCTGGATTCGGCAGGACTGTCCCCATTTTAGCCGTTATTATTATTGTTGTTGTTATTATTATTATTTGAAGAAGAGCCTCCAGATCCTCCACTACTTGATGTATAATGAGGAATTATAATAAAATCTGAATTAGATAAATTTATTCCGTCAAATGATGATAATTTTGGCGTTACAGGTATACTTTTTTCCATATTTTTTCCTCTATAAAGTGCTATTAAATTTCTTGTTGCACTTATTCTACAGTCATTTCCAGAGCTTAAGAAGTTATATATTTCAACTAGTATTTCATCAGATATTATATAGTATTTTGCTAAATCATAACATCTTTTTTTACGAATTACTTCATTGTATGTTTTTGGTATTATATTCTTCATATTAATTTCATTCCTTTCTTTCGAGTAGTATTTAGCTTAAACTTTTACTTTAACATTCCATTATTTTACATTTCAAGGACCGTCCTCGTTTTTTTATTATTGTTCCATATCTAGGTAATAAAATTCTATGTTTTGGAATGGTAAATTTATTGCTTTTATGTGATAATAAGCATTGTTTTTTTGCTTTGTGTAATGATAATCTCTTAAATCGCTTGTTGTAAAAAAAATGTTGTTTGGATTTTCTTTTGAGATGTATTTTCTATATAAATATAATAAATCTTTTAAATCAAAACAATAAAAACCATCTTTTTCTGATTTTGTTTGCTCTAGTACATTTTTGAACACTTGATGTGTCATTACATGTTTTTGTTTTATTCTACCTTCATCGCCATATTTTATCAAATCTCCACTTAATAACATTATGTATAGTGAATTATTTTGTGGATATAAACTTTGCTCTTCTAATATGTTTTTTCTTATATATAGCTTAATATCTGTTTCTGGAGTTATATATAATATATCTCTTGTATTTTTTAATATTTGAGATTTAAGCCAATATTCTTGCTCATCTACTTTTAATAAAAATGATTTTTCATCATAAATATATTTTAATTTTGAATCTTGTTTTATTAAATTTTCTAAACTAATTTCGTCATCATTATTTGCTTTTGGAATATATTTTTCCATTATGTCTGGATGCATTTTTGATATATAATCATATTCCGCTTCTCCATCAACCTTTTTTTCGTAATTTCTATTTTTATATAGATCTTGTTGTAATTTACAAGTATATGATTTATTAGTTTTATATACATTTTTAACAAATGGACAACCAGTTTTACACAAATATAAATATCCACAATTTGCACATTCTTCATTAAATGGTAGTTGATTATGCATATTAAATATTTTTATACGAGCTGTTTGCATTATTTTTTCTACAGAATCTTCGTAGATATTTCCATAGTAAAACTCTTTATGCTTTTGACCACGCACACAAGAATATATATCTCCATTTCTTTCTAATAAAAAGAACTTTTCTCCGCAATTGTCACAATTTGTACAATACTCAGGTCCAAACTCGTTAAACCACGCTCCATTTACGCCTTTATCTAGATTTGTATTATCAAATTCTGTATGCATTCTATTAAAAAATTCGACCTGTTCATTTTCAGTTAGCGGTGTTAGTAATCCATTTGAATTATAGTCAAATCCTATCATAAAATTAAAATCATTCATATCAAGAGGTGTATTTTCGTAAAGAAATTTTATATCATTTATAATTTCATCTATTAATCCAAAATGCTCTTTAAATATTGTTGCAGACACTTTTTTACTGTTTGGAAGCTCACTTAATTTTTGAATATTTTGCAATATTTTTTGTAATGTTGATTTTCCTGATTTTGTTACTCTAAACTTATCATGTAACGAAAATGGTAAATCTAAGCTTCCACTTATTGATACATTATATTTTTTTATTGTTTCTAAATGCTTATCTAAATCATATAGATTTGTTTTTATATGTGGCTTTCCAACTTTAAAATTATTGTTTTCTATCAAAGTTTTATTTGTATTATAATAATCTGATATGAATTTAATTAAGTCTTCAAAATCATTTTTGCTAAGAGCTGTTACTTCTCCTCCATGAAGAGATATATTAAATGGAACTATATTATCTTTTTTTAATTTATCAACCGCATATTCTAGTGTTTCAATAGGTGTATATTTTGTATCTTCGTCTTTTGTGTTATCTTCTAAATAACAATATTTGCATTGCATATTACAAGCCATTGTTGGCACATATAATAAATGGATAAATTTTGGTTGTTCCATTTTTCCTCCTTATTGTTGATTTTTATATAAATTATTTAAACTGTTATTCATTCTTTTATTTATATCTTGTGTTTGATTAATAATATCTTGTGAAGTATTGTTTGTAGTATTACTTTCAACTATAGTGTTTTGTTTTTTTGTATAATTACTATTATAAACATCTCTTATATTTCTTCCTACTCCATCATAATTTTTATTTGTTGGACTGTCCTTAAATGCGTTTTCTGCAATAGATGTTGTATTTTTTGGTATAGTAATCTCATATAAACTACTGCATTCTCTAAAAGCTGAACTTCCAATTTCTTTTAGTGTTGATGGTAAATTAACTTCTTCTAAATCTGAACATCCTTCAAAAGCATGTCCTCCTATTCTTACAACTCCAGTTGGAATATCAATCTTTCTTAAAGAGCTACAATATTGAAATGTATTTCCTCTTATTTCTGTTATTTTAGATGGCAAATTAATTTCTCTTAGTGAAATACAGTTTATAAATGTTTCTCCATGTATTGATGTGATATCATCGTGTAATACTACACTATCAAGAGATTCACAATTTACAAATGTTTCTCCATTTATTTCAGTTACTCCTTTTGGAATTGTTATGCTTTTTAATGATTTACAATTTTTAAAAGCTCCTCCACCAAGATATGTGAGATTTTCTGGCAATTTAATATTTTTTAATTTTTTATCATTTTTAAATGCTTTACCTCTTATTTCTTTAATTGTATCTGGTAAATTTACCTCTTCTAGAGATGAAATATTGGCAAAAGCATCTCCACGTATTCCAAAAACAGATTTGCCATTATGCTCTTCTGGAATTGTTATTGTTTTAGAATTTGTTAAACCTGTTGCATAAAACCTTACAGAGTATCCATCTTCATATGGTTCATAAAATATTATTGGATTTATAAATATCAATAATGGCAATAATGTTGAAATTACCACACATGATATTGATACTATAAATTTTTTATTTTTATTTACAGTTCCGCCTGCTATTATACTTGACACGATATCTGATATTTCATCATCAGGTCGCGCTTTTAGCTCTTTTTTTATGTATTGCACAGTATTGTATTTTTTCATAAAATAAAGATATACCCATACATTTATTACTTCCAATAAATACACATATTTTGGTAGATGAAAGAATATTAGAGCTACAAATATAAAATTTAAAATTGAAAAAATTATCGTTAATCTTAATCTTTTATGCTCTACTGCTTTTATATCATTTCCATCATAATCATTTTTTTGAAGCTCTTGGTTTATTATGTCTTCAATTATTTGATCTTCACTTTTTAAATACTCAGGTTCAATGATTGTTTCTTGATTTTCTGCTATTTGTTGTGTTTGTGGTTGTGTTTGCTTTTTTTTATTATTTGCAAAGTAAATTATTAGAATTATTAATATTATTAAAAAAATCATTATTTTCTCCCCTTTGTTTAATTTAAAGATAGTTTATTACAAACTTTTTAAATTTATTAGATTTGGAGTAAATTAATCAATATTTACACCATCCTGATTTTTTTGTTCCAACATTTGCTCTTGATTATTTATTGCTTGCTCTGTTTGCTTTATGTATGATGTTTCTTTTTGAATTTTCAGCGTTTCTTTTCCTAAATCTTGTGTTTTCTTTTGCTGTATATATGCTTGATAATCATACTTTTCTAATAATTCCTCTTTTGTTATTCCATATGCTTTCTGAAATTGCTTTTGATTTATAAATAATTTGTTATAGCTTTTATCAGTTATTTCTATATTTTTCTCTTTATAAAACATATACCTAGCATAACTTAATGACACACTTTGCATCAGTTTTTTTGTATCATTTATTGCCAATTCATGCAATCCTATACTATCATAAAAATCTATTTTTTGTTTTATATTGTCTATACTTAGGCCATATATTGTTGGCAGACTTTTTGTCATTTTTATTACTTCTTCTTTACTATATCCTAGCTTTTCCATATACATATTTATTTCTTCAATTTTCTTTTTTAATGTTTCTGGTTTACATGTATTTAGTGGATATGTATTCAATATTTCTTTACTTTCTTCTTTCGTATAACCAAAATTACATAATAAAATTATTAACTCTTCCAATTTCAAATTCCTCCATTACTGTTTAATCTTTTATATTTCTTGAAATAAATATGGATTTGATTCTAAATCATCCACTATATCTTCTACTTTTTCTCCTTCTTTTGCCCTATTTTCTATATAATTTTCTATTTCAAAATCATCCAAATTTAATATATATGGATTTCCATCAAATAATATATTTAATGTTGTAAAACCGGTTTCTTTCATTTTACTTATTAATTTTTGTATATCATTTTCGCTTCTATCTAAATACTGTGCATTGCTACTTACTATATTTTTTATTTGCATATCATTACAATTTATCTGCTTTAATATATTCACTTTATTCATTATTTCATCATCACTTAATTCATTAATATTCGGACATAGTTCTTGCATTTCTCCATATACTTTTTCACTTATTCCTAATTCTTTTAATATCTTATTCATAATTTTACACATAACCCAATTTCAAAAATATCATTGGATTATTTCTCCTTTCTCTTGTTTTTTATTATATATTTTATTTTTTCTTTTAACCTTTGGAAAAAAGATTTTTTGTATATTATTATTTCTTCATTATCTGAAGTTGTATTTTCTTTATTTTTTTTCGCATTATTAAATATATTGTTTACATCATACTTCTTTTCTTTTTCCATTTCTAATCTGCTAAATTCATTTTTTTGCATTTTTACAATTTTATTTCTTTGAATATCTGTTGCCCAATAGTCTCTAAATAAAATTGCGATAATTGCTCTTGCTCTTTTCGATACGTTTTGCTCTTCTAAAGTTAAATTTGGATTATAATTAAATTTATAGTTTGGATTTGAGCATTTTTTAAATAATTCTATTTTGCTTTTTGGTATTTTTTCATAATCTTCTTTAGAAATACTTTTCAATATTTCATTAACTTCACTATATGCATTTGCATACTCTAAATTTTCCATACTTTTTTCCTCCTTAGTTTTAATCTATATTTACACCATCCTGATTTTTTTGTTCCAACATTTGCTCTTGATTATTTATTGCTTGCTCTGTTTGCTTTATGTATGATGTTTCTTTTTGAATTTTCAGCGTTTCTTTTCCTAAATCTTGTGTTTTCTTTTGCTGTATATATGCTTGATAATCATACTTTTCTAATAATTCCTCTTTTGTTATTCCATATGCTTTCTGAAATTGCTTTTGATTTATAAATAATTTGTTATAGCTTTTATCAGTTATTTCTATATTTTTCTCTTTATAAAACATATACCTAGCATAACTTAATGACACACTTTGCATCAGTTTTTTTGTATCATTTATTGCCAATTCATGCAATCCTATACTATCATAAAAATCTATTTTTTGTTTTATATTGTCTATACTTAGGCCATATATTGTTGGCAGACTTTTTGTCATTTTTATTACTTCTTCTTTACTATATCCTAGCTTTTCCATATACATATTTATTTCTTCAATTTTCTTTTTTAATGTTTCTGGTTTACATGTATTTAGTGGATATGTATTCAATATTTCTTTACTTTCTTCTTTCGTATAACCAAAATTACATAATAAAATTATTAACTCTTCCAATTTTATTTTCCTCCGTTATTTTATATTTTCTACCTTTAATTTTCTTTACTTAAATTATATCATAGAAGATTGTTTATTAATAGTTTTTTTAAAATTTAATAGAAAAACGAGGACTGTTGTCAGTGGGTGTCAGTGGGGACGGTTCTTTTTGACAACTTTTGGCATACATTTTGAATGTAGCTTTAAAAAGTTGTCAAAAAGAACCGTCCCCACTGACATATTTGTTAAATCTTTTAAATTATTCATTTCTTCTTCGTTTAAATAATTTTTTGCAATAATCACATCATATTTATATATTAAACCATCAGGAGAATTTTTCCAATTAGTTAGTCCCATATGTTCTTTATCTGAGTTTGCTCTACTATATATTAATTCGGC
>OGHJ01001312.1_pt1 | contig 27525 bp, 22 predicted proteins | sample 1571351 | NCBI WGS metagenome assembly OGHJ01 (sample SAMEA2582037, study PRJEB24529) | metagenome | biome: Human gut stool | place: China | collected 2011 | reverse complement strand
AATTTGATGAAAAACCAACAGCTTATAAAGGAAAAAACGGGTATAGACGTTGATGTTTTCACATTTCCGTTCGGGTCGATGTGCACCGACGCGCACACGGTGGTGAAAGAAAGGCTCGGATACAAAGGCAGTCTGTCGTGCGAGGAGGGCATAAATTTCATCACGCGCGACAAGGATTGTCTGTATAAATTAAAGCGTTATAACCGCGCGGACGGACGCTCAAGCGAAGAATTTTTCGCGTTCGCGCCGTAAAAAATCATAAGAAAACCCCTGTTTTTGCACATTGCAAAAACGGGGGTTTTTACGCAAAATAAAACGGCATAGATTTCTATGCCGTTTTTGACGTTTTTAAAATGTGAAATTTATCTCTGTACGCGTCCGCTTCCGTCGCCGCCCATAAGGTTTTTAACTTCGTCAAGGGTAGCCTCGTTGAAGTCGTGCTCGATTGTGTGTTTGAGGCACGATGCCGCAACCGCAAATTCGATAGCATCCTGACCGTTGTAACCCTCTCTGAGAGCGTAAATCAAGCCGCCGCCGAAACTGTCGCCGCCGCCCACTCTGTCAACAATGCGGATAAGGTAGTTCTTCGAGAAGAACACTTCGCCGTTCTGATAGAGCATAGCCGCCCAGTTGTTGTCACTTGCCGAAATACTCCCGCGGAGTGTGATTGCAACTGTGGGGATATTGAATTTTTTGGAAAGCGTTTCAGCAACCTTTATGTAGCCGTCTTTTGAAAGCGTACCGCCTGTGATGTCGGTGTTTTCAGCCTTTATGCCGAATACCTTTTCACAGTCCTCCTCGTTTGCGATTGCAACGTCAACATATTCCATAAGACCTGCCATAACCTTGCCGGCTTTTTCGCTTGTCCAAAGATTTTTTCTGAAGTTGAGGTCACAGCTTACTGTGATGTTTTTAGCTTTTGCCGCTTTAACCGCGTCGAGGCAGATAGCCGCGCAGTTGTCCGAAAGCGCCGGTGTAATTCCCGTAAAGTGGAACCAGTCCGCGCCGTCCAAAATTTTATTCCAGTCAAAATCAGACTGTTCAGCCATCGAAATAGCCGAGTATTTTCTGTCGTAAATAACCTTCGACGCTCTCTGCGACGCGCCTTTTTCGCAGAAATAAAGACCGAGTCTTTCACCGCCGATGACAACGTCGGAGGTGTCAACGTCGTGAGCTTTAAGCTCTCTTAAAGCCGATTTTGCAATGTCGTTTGCAGGTACTTTTGTAACGTACGACGCGTCAACGCCGTAATTTGCGAGCGATACCGCAACGTTAGCCTCACCGCCGGCATACGAAATTTCAAATTCGCGTGCCTGAACAAATCTCTGATATCCGGGAGGGTTTAAACGTCCCATAATTTCACCGAAGCATACTACTTTCATACCTTAAATCTCTCCTTTGTAAATATATATTTCAGGCATAGAAATTTTAAAAAATTTCTATGCCGGGAAATCAAATATTATCAATAAAGCGTGTCTGTGTACCACAGGTTAAAGAACGGCATTTTTGCAAGCGACACGATAAACAGCGCGATAAGTGCTGCCGCAATCACCAAAAATGCGATTATAACAATGTTCTGCACCGTTTTGGAAACCGAAATTTTCTGCCAGAACGAATGATACGCAAAACTCAAAACCCAGTAAAGCACAATCAGCGCGATTGCAACGATTGCCGCGTGTTTTGCAGGGATAAACGGTATTCCGCGCATTGCAAAAAAGCAGACCGTCAAAACCGAGCACAAAAGCGAGTATTCAACGAAAAATTCGCTTTTTTTGATGGCGATAACCGCAAAAACCGCCGCGCACGCAAAGCTTGCAAAGCTTAAAATCAACAGCGTGTTGTAAAGAGGCAGAATTGCGCCCATTTGCCCGAAAAGACGGGTGTAAACGAAAAATATAAACGTCAAAAGCGCCATGCTTACCACAGTAGACAACAGCATCGCGTTGGAATGTTTTTCCTCAATAACACTTCTTTTTGTATTATCCATTTTCTTCTCCTTACATATTAAATATGCTTTGAAAATTAAAATTTTTTCTATCTTTCCCAGCCGTCTTTTTCATACATACAAGCCGACAAAACCGCAATCGGCGCGGTTTCGGTGCGCATAATGCGCGGACCGAGCGTGACTGTAAAGACGCCGTTTTGCTTGGCAAAATCAACCTCCGATTGGTCAAATCCGCCCTCGGGACCTATAAAAATTGAAATATTTTTTTCATCTGAATTTTTCAGCACGCTCTTAAGCGTGTTTTTTTCTTCATTTTCGTACGGCATAATTTTAAGACTTTCGTTTGCCGACAAAACCGCTTTTTCAAACGTGACGGGCAAATCCACCTCAACGCGCACACCGCGTCCGCACTGCTTTGCCGCCTCGTCCGCAATTTTCTGCCAGCGCGCCCTCTTTTTTTCGCCGTCCGAAATTTTTACAACCGTGCGTTTCGTAACCGTCGGCACAATTTTCACCGCGCCCAGCTCAATGCACTTTTGTATGATGTATTCAAGCTTATCCGACTTCGGCAAGCCCTGATAAATCGTAACGTTAACCGGCGGTTCAAACGCATTTTTATGCGACGATTCGATTTTTAATACCGCCTCGTTTTCGCAAATCGAAACAATTTCGCAGACGTAATCGGTGCACTTAAAGTCGCACACCGTCACCCTGTCACCCTCTTTAAGGCGCAGAACTTTTTTCATATGTTTCACGTCATCGCCCGAAATAACCGCTTTATTTTCGCTCGGATAAACGTTTTCGGTATAAAATCTGTGCAATTTATTTACCTTCCTGACAAAAATTCAAAAATCCACATCTACTATTCTAACATATTTTTACCATATAATCAAGCAATTTTTACAATTTTGTTCAATTTTCATTTTTTTAAAATAATTTTTTGAAATATTTCAAATTTTTTATCAGGATATAACATCAAAAGCAAGGTTAACTTAAAAACGATAAAAAGTTTTCGAGGTGAAAAAATTGAAATTCAAAAAATCAATAATTTTTGTTTTGATTGCCGTATTTGCCGTTTTTTCGGCATATATGACGGTTGAATTTTTGAAAATTCCCGATAAATTTATCGTTATGGAGGGCGAAAAGGCGCAGTACGGACGCTTTTTTTCCGCACATATTAAAGACGCGAGCGACGAGGGAATTTTAAAAAACGGGGTTTACACGGGCAAAAACGACGGCAAAAGCTTTGACGCTGACATAAAAATGATGGGGATTTTGGACGTAAAGAGGGCAGAGGTTGAGGTTGTCAAAAATAAAAAGCTTATCGCGTGCGGAAACGCAATCGGCGTGAAATTATACACCGACGGCGTGCTGGTTGCCGATTTGACGGAATTTGAGCAAAAGGACGGCGGAAACGTGTCGCCGGCGCGCGGTGCAGGACTTAAGCCGGGCGATTTCATCACCTATGCCGGCGGTGAAAAAATCACCGACGTAAAGGGGCTTAAAGCGCAGACCGAAAAGCACAAAAACAAAAAAATGAAGATAAAATTTTTGCGCAATTCAAAGGAGCGCGAAACGGAAATCGAGCCGAAACAGGAGAAAAACGGCGGTGTCTGGAGGCTGGGATTTTGGGCGAAGGACAGCACGGCAGGCATCGGCACTCTGACGTATTTCGACCCCGAAACAAACACGTTCGGCGCGCTCGGGCACGGCATTTCGGGCGGTGACGGCGCAAGCGTTCTGTCGGTGAAAAACGGCTCTGTTGTGCGCGCGAACATTATCGACGTGAAAAAAGGCGTGTCGGGAAGTCCGGGCGAATTGCAGGGAGTTTTTGCCGGAGGAAATTCAAAAATCGGCACAATCGGCAAAAACATCAAATACGGAATTTTCGGCACGGCGGACAAGGAAAACATTCACGGCGAGGAATATTTTGTCGGCACGGCGGACAAAATCACCGAGGGAAAAGCATATATTTTGAGCAATATTTCGGGCGACACGGTGGAAAAATACGAAATCGAAATTCTGAAGGTTATGCGTTACAACGAAAATTCCACAAAAGGTATGGTGATAAAGGTCACCGACAAGCGCTTGCTTGAAAAAACGGGCGGAATTGTTCAGGGAATGAGCGGAAGTCCGATTATCCAAAACGACCTTTTAATCGGCGCGGTTACGCACGTTTTTGTCAACGACCCCACCAAGGGATACGGTATTTTTATGGAAACAATGGTGAAAAATTCGCAGTAAGAATGTGAATTTTTTAAACGGCGTATTTGGGCGGTTTTCTTCGATGTTTCATTTGTGTATTTGATGAATGAGGGAAATTTTTTTGGACGGGACGATGTGGGCATCGCCCCCTACAATGAATATAACGTAGGGGACGATGCCCACATCGCCCCGAATAAATCCTCAAACAATCTCCGAACAAATTGGCGAATATTTTCCTAATGAAAAACAAACGGGGGATTTTTATAAAATCCCCCGAAACAAACATAAATATTAAAATTTTCAAAACCAATTAAATATTAACGTTTATCGACCTGTTCTGTTTTTCCGACTTAAACGCCGCCTCCATAACGCGCATAACGCGCATTGCCTCGCTCGGCTGAACCAAAAGCTCCTCTTTGCCCTCAATCGCGTTTACATAATTTCCGTAATATTCTACCCACTCGTCGCACTCTATATGCGGAAGACTATGCTCAACCGTCGATTTGTCGGTTCTCGGCGCCATTGTTTTTGTAAGACCTGCGCCTGCCTCAATGGGAGTTGCGTCCTCGTTTTCCTTGCCCTTTTGAATGTTCACGATTTTGCCGTCACAGCTCCAGTCGTTGATAACCGCCGTGCCCTCGTAACCGCAAACGTGCCATCTGGGAAGATTTATGTAGCACGAAGTGAACACGTCGATTGTGTAAACAACGCCGTTTTCAAACGTGAGAACAAGCGAAAAACCGTCGTCAACCTCACTGTAATGTACGTGCTGCATACGAACGTAAACCTCGCGCACGGGCGAATTGAACATATGAAGCGCCTGGTCGATAAGGTGAACGCCCCAGTCAAGCATCATACCGCCGCCGAACGCCTTTTTTGCGCGCCAGTCGCCCGGAATACCGCGCGAACCCATAACGCGCGACGAAACGGTGAACACATCACCTATCATTTTATCGTCAACAATTTTTTTAATTGTGAGGTAGTCTTTGTCCCAGCGTCTGTTTTGATGCACCGAAAGTTTACGGTCATACAAAACGGAAGCGTCAATCATTTTCTGAAGATTTGCGCTCGACGTTGTAATCGGCTTTTCGGTGATAACGTGCTTTCCTGCCTGCATTGCCTTTATCGCGTACGGGCAGTGGAAATGGTTCGGAGTCGCGATAACGAGAATGTCAATCGAGTCGTCCTTTAAAATTTTGTTTATGTTGTCATACGTTTTAAGTCCGTAGCTTTCCGCTCTGTCACGCGCGGACTTTGCAATATCGCACACCGCAACGGGGTTTACTCTGTCAATTCTGTCCATATTAAGATGGTGCCATTTTCCCATTCCGCCGTAACCCACGATGCCGAGATTGTACGTTTTTTTCATAATAAAACACCCTTTTTGTGTTATAATTTTATCTTCCGCTATATTGTACCACATAAAAAAAATTTTTGCAATACTAAAATGTAAATTCGGCAAAATATTATAATAAAAGGTCAATATTGTTCAATAAATTTGCCTATTTAAACCACACGGAGTTCGGATTATAAAAACAGAATGTAAAACGCAAAAAACGGCAGAAATTTAACATTCTGCCGTTTTGAAAATCGTGTTCGGTTATTTTATTTAACTTTTGCGTCAGCCTTTTTGCCTCTGAACAAGCACCAGAACGAGCCTGCGAGGAAGATTGACGAATAAGTGCCGCACAAAAGACCGATGATAATCGGGAGAGCAAATTCTCTAACCGAGGTTACGCCCAAAATGTAAATCATAACGATTGCGATAAGGGTTGTAACGGTGGTGTTGATAGATCTGCCCATCGACTGCCAGATACTTGTGTTTACGATATTTGAGAAAGTTTCTTTCTTAAGATATTTCGTGTTTTCCCTAATTCTGTCAAAAATAACGATTGTCGCGTTGATTGAGTAACCGATAATTGTGAGCATTGCCGCGATAAACGAAGTGTTTACGGGAAGTCTGAAAATTGCATACATCGAAAGCATAATAAGTACGTCGTGAACAAGCGCAAGCACTGCCGAAAGTCCCGACAAAAGCTCAAATCTGAACGAAATGTAGATGAGCATTAAGACTGCCGCGATTAAGAGTGCCTGGAGCGAACTTCCGAGAAGCTCACTGCCGACCGTCGCGCTTACTTTGTCCTCCGAAATAACTTTGATTGCGCCGTATTTGTCAGCGAGCGCCTGTTTAACGTCCGACGCCTGTTTTGCGTCAAGCTCGTTTGTTTTTATAACAAATCCGTCCTCACTTTTTACAACGCTCGAAGCTTTAACTTTTGCAACCGCGTCGACGGTTTTTCTTACGTCATCCTCGGAAAATTCATAGGTTTTCAAAGGAGCGGTTTTTTCGCTTTTTACAAGCTGTGTTTTAATAAGACCGTTGTCTTCTTTATCATCGGTTGTGTCAGCCGATTTAGCTGTGTCAGCCGTTGTGCCGTCTGCTTTTGCGGTTGTATCCGCTGTTTTGTCAGTGTCGGCAGACGTATCTTTGTTTGCATCTGTATTAGCGTCTTTGTTCGTGTCATCCGCTTTTGTGTCAGCATCAGCGTCCGTTTTGTTTTCGTCTTTAGATGTGTCGTCTTTTGTATCCGCAGCGTCCGCCGTAAGGTCAGCGTCGCCCTCGGTAACAACCTTGACGCTCATTGTGTATCCGCCTGTAAAATCAACGTCGGCATTAAAGCCCATTGCAAAGAATGCAATAAGACCGGCAACTATTACGAGTGCGGAAACAGACATAAATATTTTTTTCTTTTCTACAATATTAAACATATTTGCTCCTCCTCTCACGCACTGTAAAGTTTTGAATTTTTAATGTTAAAGCCGATAAGCTGCTGCAGCAAAAATCTGGTTACAACGATAGCGGTGAACATACTTACCAGTGTACCGATAAAGAGTGTAACCGCAAAGCCTTTTATGCTGCCCGTACCGAAGAAGTACAAAACAACAGCCGCGATAAGAGTTGTAACGTTTGCGTCCAAAATAGCCGTAAACGCTCTTTTAAAGCCTGCGTCAACCGAGGCGCGCAGTGTTTTTCCGAGACGGAGCTCCTCTTTAACACGCTCGAAAATAATAACGTTCGCGTCCACCGCAGTACCGATTGTGAGGATAATACCTGCGATACCGGGGAGTGTGAGGTTGATTTTGAGCCAGCTTAAAATCATAAGAACAAGCGTGATGTAGCCCGCGAGCGAAATGCCCGAGATAAATCCGCAAAGTCTGTACATTATAATCATATACAAAACAACCAAAACAAAGCCGATTGCGCCTGCTTTTACACTGCGTGCCAAAGCGTCCTCGCCGAGCGATGCGCCGATTGTTCTGCTTTCAACAACCTTAATCGAGAAAGGAAGTTTACCCGACTGAATCTGGCTTGCGAGGGTTTTGGAATCCTCCGCGGTGAAATCGCCGTTGATTACACAAGTTTCGCTGTCGATTTTCTCCTGAACTCTGGGGCTTGAAACAACTGTATCGTCAAGATAAATTGCGATATAGTTTGTGTTGTCCGAGCTGTAGCCGGCAACTCTTTCGGTAGCCTCGGCAAAAGCTTTTCTGCCCTCGCTTGTAAGCTCAAGCCTTACCTGATAGCCTTTTTTGCCCGACGAATCAAGAGTGTCGTAAACGGATTGAGCTTTTTTAACCTGCTCGCCCTTTAAAACAACATCGCCGTTTTTGTCGCGGAACTCAAGTTTAGCGGTTGTGCCCAAAAGGTCAATAGCCTCTTGTGTGTCCATAACTGCCGGTATTTCAACTCTGACTCTTTTTTTGCCCTGCTGAGCAACGGTCGCTTCAAACTGACCTGCCGAGTCAAGACGGGTTCTCAAAACCTCAACGACTGCCGCCATATCGCCGTCAGCCACATTATCGGTATCGGCTTCAAACAAAATTGTTGCGCCGCCTGCCAAATCCATACCTTTTTTAATACCGTTTTCTTCATCTGTTACGCTTGCTATGTGATAGTCGCCGATTGTAAGACCGTACGCCGCAATGTAGCCGAGCGTTGCGATTATCAAAATAACGATAGCGAACTTTACTATGCTTTTTGATTTCATAGTTTTTCCTCCTTGTTAGCATACATAGGATTATTATATAACCATTTTGGGCTGTAGTCAACAAAAATTTTGTTTTTTGTGGGATTTTTTATATTTTTGAGGTTTGTTTTGGTGATTATTTTTTTGTGTGCGCGTGACGGGACGATGTCCGAGTTGCCCCGAACCAAAACAAAAACCTCCCTTAATAAGAAGGAAGGTTTTCAAAAAGAATTTCAAAACGGGGGAGATTTATCTATTCCTGTGCTATGGTTGTTTCCGCATTTTCTGCATTATCCGCGTTATCTTCGGACTTTTCATCGCCGTTGTCCGCGTTTTTTACCGACTCCTCAAATTCCGCGCGGTATTGCTCCATCAGCTTAAGTGTTTCGGTGCAGCTTTCAAAAACGGGAGCGCGGCGGTAAGAAAACGAACGGGTGGGACGCGCAAAATTATCATTTTTCTGAATCGGAATTTCATATTCTATCGAACCCAAAACCTTGCCGTGTACAAATTCGTCCGCACTTATGTTATTCACCTCTGCCGAATATGTTTTAAGCAATTTTTCTATCTGCGCCTTTGTCTGAACGTTAAAGCTCTCGTTGTCGCCGTAATTAACATATGTCCAGTAAATTGCCTCTACCTGACTTTCGTCGGGCGTGAGTTGTTTTTTAAACTCGGCGGTTTCGAAAACTGCCTTCGAAAATTCTTCCAAATCGGTTTTTTTCACAAGCGCACGGCGCGAAATGCCGAGTTTTTTGTATTTGTCGGTTATGAACGTAACGGAATATGAATTGTCGTCGGTCGTCCAGACGCGGTCATATGCCGGCTCGGAATTTTTCATAAGCAGAATTGCTTTTTCAATAGTTTTCTTGTCGGTAAAATTGTAGCTGCCGTCCGCCGAAACATAGTTTTCGTAGCGCAGCGGAAGCGTAATTCCGATGCTTTTTGTGTCGGCTGCGTCGGGGATGCGGTCGTTAAGTTTAAAAACATCAAATTTAAACATACACACAACTGCGGTGATAACAAGAAGAACTGCACCGAGGCTTAATTTGTTTGCGAACATATTTTTGATGTTTTTGTCGAAAATCGCCTGCAAAACCGCAAAAATGATTATTGCCGAAACGATATACATAACATACGAAATGCCGAAGCTGCCGTATGCCGCCATACCCGTAAGCGCACCCACGCCGAGCGATAAAACGATTGTGATATAGTATTTTAAAAACTTGTTAACGGTATTGAACGCAAAGAATTTGTTTGAATTTTCGCTTTTGCGTTTCGAGTAAACAAGCGCGGAGATAACAAGCATAACGATTGACGAAATGATAAGATATGCCGAAAATCCCCAAGTGAGCGCCTCCGACGCATCCTCGGCCGAAGCAATTTTCCAGAACGGGAAGATATAGTCAATCTCGCGGCTGAAAAGCGTTTCGATATTGTAGGTTCTAAGATATGTTGATACCATTCCCGCAAGAACACCCTTTGTTATGGGGTAGAGCAAAAACACGAAAGATGTTGCGATAAGCAGTGAAAATATGCCCGATGAAACGGTTTGCGCCATAACCATAACGCTGTAACAAAAAGCGGTCGAAAGTATGCAGTATATCATAACCTTGTTGTAATCGGTGTATGACATAAGATAGTCGATACCCATAGTTTTTGCGGCGAACATATTTATGATTCCAACCAGCAAAATCGGCAGAACTGCCGCCAAAAGCCCCGATATGTATTTTGTCACAATAATGTTTGCGCGCGTGTACGGCATTGAGTGAACAAAAATCACCGAGCTTTGCTTATACAGATAGTTAAACTGCAAAATAACAATTATAAACGCCGCCGCAAAGGTGAGCATCATAACAAACGGATTTGAAAGCGCGAGAATTTCCGCGGCGCTTCGCAGAGAGTATGCGTTGTTCACCGTATCGTTAAAGTAGTTTGAATATTCAAGCGACGCAGGGAAAAGCGTGCATAAAAGCAAAGCAACCGTGTATAAAATTATAACGTGCTTGTTTTGTTTCATATCCTCAAACGCGAGTTTCGGGTTAAACAAGGATTTTTGATGCGTCATAGCCTGTAACCTCCATTTCGTAAATGAAAATATCTTCAAGCGAGATGTCTATAACGTCGGTGAGAATAGGATTTTTCTCCTCAATTTTCCTCAAAATATCGTCAAGACGTCCGCGTGCCACAATTTCCATAATGCTTTTTCTCACCGTCGATTTCACAATGTCTATGCCCTTTAAGCACGACACGTCAATCATAGGTTTGAACGCAACCTGGATTTTGTGTATGTTTTCTTTTATGTCATCAAGATTTTTTTCGATAATAATCTTGTTTTCGTGGAGTATGCCGATAACATCGCAGAAATTTTCAAGCTCGCCGAGGTTGTGCGACGACACTATAACCGTCATTCCGCGCTCGGTAACTTCCTTTATAATAATCCTTTTCACAAGCTGTCTTATCACGGGGTCAAGTCCGTCAAAACTTTCGTCGCACAAAAGAATTTCGGGATTTCTCGAAAGCGCCGTAACAATCGCCGCCTGACGTTTCATACCCTTTGAAAATGTGTTGAGCTTTTTGTTTACGTCCAGCGGAAAATACGACGAAATCTCAATGAATTTTTCCATTGAAAACGACGGATAAGCCTTTTCGTAGTATTTTGCCATATCGGTCATTGTGTACGAATTAAAGAAAAACGGCTCGTCGCTTATGTAGGAAATTTTGTCTTTTAACGCAACGTTTTCCGATAAATCTTCGTCGGCTATGAAAACCTTTCCGCCGTCGGGAAAATATATGCCCGAAATAAGGTTCAAAAGCGTGGATTTTCCTGCGCCGTTTGTGCCGATAAGTCCGTAAATACTGCCCTTTTTGATGTTTGACGTTATATGATCGAGAATAATATTTCCGTCAAACGTTTTTGTTAGATTTTCTATTGCTATCATTTTTTGTCCTCCTTATAAAAAGAGTTAACTTTTTCCGACACGTTTTTTTCGTCCTCGCCGAGATCCTTTAATTTTTCCACCGTTTTTTGCAGTTCAAAATACGCGTCGGTGACCTTTCTCTGCCTTAAAACCTCAACGTCGCCCGTCACAAATCTTCCCTTTCCGCTCACGGAATACGTCACGCCTATCTGCTCGAGATATGTATACGCTTTCTGAACGGTGTTCGGATTTACCGCAAGGCTCGTTGCAAGCTCGCGCACCGACGGAAGGCTCTCGTTGGGTTCGAGCAGTCCTGCCAGCACCAGATTTTCGATTTTGTTAATAAGCTGTTCGTAAATCGGCGCCGAATTGTTTAAGCTTATACCCAGCATTGTATCACCCCTTACTATTGTGTACTATTGTGCATTAGTACGCTGTGGTTACATAATAACGCATAATTTTTTGTTTGTCAATAGTTTTTTTAAAATTTTTTTGAAAAAGCATAAAAATTAAAGTTTTCGGGTTGAAACTAATGAAAATATATGTTAAAATGGTAGAAAATAAATGTTTTGACTTTTGGGGGACGTTATGGAATATATCAGCGAAAATCTTAAAACTCCGATTGCGAAAAGGTGTGACGTTTTGGTTGCCGGCGGCGGTATTGCAGGCATAAGCGCGGCGCTTGCAGCGGCGCGTTCGGGCGCGAAAACAATACTTTTGGAAAAGCAGTTTATGCTCGGCGGACTCGGCACCTGCGGACTTGTGACCATCTATCTTCCGCTCTGCGACGGACTCGGAAATCAGGTGAGTTTCGGCATTGCCGAGGAGCTTTTGCTGATGTCGATAAAGCACGGCGCGGACGCAAAATATCCCAAACCGTGGCTGGAGAACGGCACAAAAGAGGAAAAGGCGAAAAGACGCTTTGAGGTGCAGTATAATCCGTATCTTTTTGCAATTCTGGCAGAAAAACTTCTTTTAAAAGAGGGCGTCGAAATTATGTACGGCACGTCGGCGTGCAGTGCGGTGTGTGACGGCGGAAAAATTAAAAATATCGTGATTGAAAATAAATCGGGCAGAAGTGCGGTTGAAGTAAAAAGCGTTGTAGACTGCACCGGTGACGCGGACGTTGCATATCTTGCCGGCGCGGAGTGCGCAAAATACAGTTATAAAAATATCCTCGCTGCGTGGTATTATTATACCGATAAAAACGGCGGTTTTCACCTTAAAATGCGCGGTGTGGCGGACGAAGTGGATAATCCCGTCGAAAAACTTGTGGATAAAACGTTTGAGGCGGTGGAAAACGACGAGCTTTGTGAAATGACATACCTTTCGCACGGTTCGATTTATTCGGATTTCGTAAAACATTGGGAGAAAGATAAGTCGTATGCGTTAACGTCGCTCGCGACAATTCCGCAGGTGAGAATGACGCGCAGAATTGCTGCGGAATATGACCTCGACCTTGCGGACGACCACAAAAAGTTTGACGACAGCGTGGGAATGTTTTCAAGCTGGCGCAAGGCAGGGCCTGTTTTTGAAATTCCGTTCCGTTCGCTCTATAACGGCAAAGTGAAAAACCTCGCCGTTGCCGGCAGATGTTTCGGCGTTAAAGATAATCTGTGGGATTTGTCGCGTGTTATTCCCGTTTGCGCAGTGAGCGGTGAGGCGGCAGGGTGTGCCGCGGCAATGTCGGACGATTTTGCGTCGCTCGACGTTTCAAAATTGCAGGAAAAATTAACGCAGAACGGTGTGAAATTGCACCTCGATGATTAGGATTTTTTATTGATTAAATGTTCGGGACTAATTTTCCCGACGGTGAGCAAATTCGCCGATGTTTACAGTAAATTTAAACCCCGATACGTTTTTGTATCGGGGTTTTGTGTGTTTTCGGATAAAATATACGGGGCGATGCCCACATCGCCCCGTTAAAATAAATCAACAATTTCGTATCAATTCAACGTTTCCGTCAAATTAAAATTCCTACATTAAAACTTCGATAACCGCTGATTTGAGGTTTTCGTCCATATCGGTTGCGATAACGTCGGACAATGCCTCGGCTTTGGATTTTTCGCGCACCGATTTAATAATTCTCGCTTTGAGATTATGTTCCGCGGTTGCGGGATAAATTATGTCAAACACTTTCTGAACATAATCGTTTTCGGTGATATTAAGGCTGTCAAACGAAATTTCCGCCCCGTCCGCACCGCTGATTTCAACGACAACCGCGCCGTTTTCGTAACGTTTTTCAAATTTGCCGTTAACCGAAACGTTGCAGTCGTCAACACAGTTGAGCACAATTTTGTAACGTCTGTTTTGGGGGATAACGTTCAAATTGCCCGTCGGCGCGCCGATCGTGATTTTTTTGCCCGTCCAGTCAAGCTTAATTTCGGTTTTGGCAAATTTTCCGTCAAGATAACTTTCCGTGAGGTTGTCGTCCTCGTAGAGCGTGAACGTGTTGTCTGCGCCGGGGAAAATGTTCAAAATAACCTCATCGGGGTTTTGGTCGGGGTTAACCTCCGCCGCACTCATCGGGATAATCGCGCCCGCCTTTGCGAAAACAGGCATTTCGTCGTATTTTCTGTATGCCGTAAAGGTGCGGTTGCCCGAATATCTGTACTTATTAAAGAAGTCAAACCATTCGCCCTCGGGCAGATAAACTTTCGCTTTTCCCATATTGGTAACGCTGTCCTTCGGGTGCGTAATCGGGCTTACGATAAGCTCGGTGCCGAAGAAATATTCGTTTTTAATCTCCTGCGACTCCGCGTTGTTATAAAAATAATAAAGAGGCATAACAAGCGGACGGTTCTGCGCGCTTGCACGGTAGTTCATCGTGTAAAGATACGGAATCATTTCGCATCTCAAACGCATAAATTTCTTCATACTTTGGTGAGTTTCGTACGAATAATTCCACGGTTCGCGGTCGATAAACTCATTGCTTGACGAGTGCAGACGCATAATCGGCGAAAATACGCCCAGCTGTGTCCAGCGGTTCATAAGGTCGTCGTCGCGAACACCCATCATATGACCGCCTATGTCGTGACTCCACCAGCCGTATCCGACGTTTGTCGCACTGCTTGTGAAATACGGCTGAAAATCAAGGCTTTCCCACGTAACGTGTGTGTCGCCCGAAAATCCGACGGGATAGCGCTGTGAGCCGTAACCCGAAAAACGCGAGAACAAAATTCCGCGTTTGCCGTCTTTTCGCGCGTAGTTATAATGATAGTGATTGAGCATCCAAAGAGGGTCAAGTCCCTCTGTTTTGCTGGTGTTGCCCTGCTGCCAGTCCATCCACCAGAAATCCACACCCATATCCTCGAGCGGTTTTAAAATTTTGTCAAAATAAACGTCGATAAACTTCTTTTCCGCAATGTCAAACGGAATGTTTTCCTCGGTTTTGGGGTCAACGCCCATAGCTTTCGCCGTTTCCTCATAGCAGTCCTCGTGCGCGGAAATTCCGCCGGCAGGGTGCAGATTGAGCGACGTTTTCGTGTTGAGCGCGTGCAGAGCGTCCAAAAATCTCTTGGGGTCGGGGAAAAAGTCGGTGTTCCAGCTAAAACCCGTCCAGCCCGAGCCGTATTTCGGGTCGATGTCAACCTTGTGCCAGTCCATATCAATAACCGCAACCGAAATCGGAATGTTTTCCTCTTTGAAACGGTTCATAAGGTCAAGATAGGTTTTTTCGGTGTATTTGAAATATTTGCTCCACCAGTTGCCGAGCGCAAAACGCGGTAAGAGCGGAGTTTTGCCCGTCAGCGCATAATACGCGTCAAGGCAGTCGGTCAGCGCGTTGGAATATCCGAAAACGTATGTATCGACAATGCCTTTTTTGCGCACCTTTACAAAATCGTCGGTGAGCGCAAGGCTTTCGCTGTCGTCAAAATGTGTCATACGGCGGTTTGACATAATGCTCGGCGGAAGCTCTTTTGCGCCGTTGACGCCGTCGAGCGTGCGGATTGTTCCGCGGAAAGGTGTGATGTTTTCGTCGCCGAAGTAGTACGCACCGCCCGTGCCGACGATTTTTCCCATACGTCCGCAGTATGTAATGTTAAGCGTGTTTCGCGTGAATTTTCCGCCTCGGTATTCAAGGCGCAGACAGTTGGTTTCTATGGTGAGAACGCCGTCTTTTTCCTTAACCGAAAATTCGGGGACGGGGAAATCGCGGTTTACAACGCATTGTGTCGCGCGGTCCTCAAAAATTCCGTCCTCGTCGTATTCAAGACGCAAAAGACGGTCGGTCAAAACGGTGAAACGGTATTTGTCACCGCGTATCACCGCGTTTTTGTTCGCAATAGGATTAGTCATAGCTTTTCTCCTTGTAAGAGTGGTTTGATTTATTCCATTATATAGTATTTTTTGCAAGTTTTCAATACATAAAAACGACATTTTTGTTACAATTTTTGACCTTTTTGCCGAGTTTGGGTTTTTTGATATGATAGGTTAATTTTGAAAACAAAAAAAGAGGGATTGTAAGGGAAACGTCCCTTGCAACCCCTGCGCCCTTAAAACATATCCATCACGTTGTCGATAACATTGCCGACGGCTTTGAACATCTCGCGTTTTTTTCGCGACATCTTTGCGTGCTGGCGGTCTTTTATCGGGTCGGCAAGCATGCCTGCCGCCGCGCCTATCAGCGCACCTGCAATGAGTCCGCACGAAAAACCTTTCATCATCAAAAATCACCCTTTCCTTTTTGTCTTATTGTTTGCCGTTTTTATAAAAAATACACATAAATTTTTCACCGCGTCATAAACTCAAAAAAAGGGGGAAATTATATGTTCAGAGCGTCGGATTTCAAATGCCGTGAGGTGATAAACCTCGTCACGGGCGAGAGGCTCGGCTACGTCTGCGACCTTGAAATTGACGAATGTTCGGGGCAAATTCTCGCAATCGTCGTGCCGGGAAGGTCTAAATTCGGAATTTTTTCAAAATGCGAAAAAATCCGAATACCGTGGAACTGCATCACAAAAATAAGCTGTGACATCATTTTGGTAAAAATATGCCTCTGACAAAAATTTCAAAAAATATTGCAAAACGCTTGACAAACACAGTCTTAATATTTTACAATAAAGAGTAATATATGTATGAAATTATCGTTTTGGGAAGTGATTTAATGCTAACGAGAGCGCCGAAAGGCACAAACGATATTCTGCCCGAAAAAGCGCATATTTGGCAGTATATCGAAAGAGAAATTTTAAAAATCTGCGATGAATACAATTTTAAAGAAATAAGAACTCCCGTTTTTGAACATACAGAACTGTTTGAGCGCGGTGTGGGCGACACTACCGACGTTGTGGAAAAAGAAATGTATACCTTTGAGGACAAGGGCGGACGAAGTATCACTCTGCGCCCCGAGGGCACTGCGTCGGCGTCGAGAAGCTATATTGAAAACGGCCTTTTCAACACGCCTCAGCCGTCCAAGCTTTTTTACAACATCACCTGCTACCGCTACGAGAAAAACCAAGCCGGCAGATACCGCGAATTTCACCAGTTCGGCGCGGAGGTTATCGGCAGTAAAAATCCGAGCGTCGACGCGGAGCTTATGAGCCTGCCTATGCTTTTGTATAAAAGGCTCGGTCTTACGAATTTAAAGCTTAACATCAACAGCATCGGCTGTCCGAAATGCCGTAAGGAATACAACGAAAAATTAAGGGATTTTCTGCGTCCGAAATACGACGAGCTTTGCGACACCTGCAAAAGCAGATTTGAAAAAAATCCGCTTCGTATTCTCGACTGCAAGTCGAAAGTGTGCAAGGAGCTTTCAAAGGGCGCGCCTATGCTTTTGGACTGTATCTGCGGCGAGTGCAGAGAGCATTTTGACGCGGTTAAAAGCGCGCTTGAAAATATGGGAATTGAATATTTTATCGACCCGTATATCGTGCGCGGACTGGATTATTACACAAAAACCGTGTTTGAAATTATAGCGGACAACAAAAATTCAAACAGCACAATCTGCGGCGGCGGACGCTACGACGGACTGGTTGAACAGCTCGGTCATACGCCCACCCCGGCAAGCGGATTTGCGCTCGGAATTGAAAGGCTTATCCTCACAATGGAGGAACAGGGAATAAAATTCCCCGACGCGGACGTTCCCGATATTTTTATCGGCTCAATGGGTGACAAGGCGAGTACGTTTGTGCAGGGTCTTGCGTTCAAACTGCGCGAAAACGGCGTGAAATGCGAAATCGACCACCTTTCGAGGAGCGTTAAGGCGCAGATGAAATTCGCAAACAAGATAGGCGCGAAAAACTCGGTTATCGTGGGCGAAAACGAGATGAACGAAAACAGGGCGCACATCAAAAATATGGCGGACGGCACCCAGACAGAGTGCAGTCTTGATATGCAGAGCATTAAAAACGCACTTAAAATTTAACGAACGACAAAACATAGCCGAAAGCGAAAATCCGCCTCTCAAAATCGGAGTTCGGATTGTTTTCTTTCGGCTGAATAAGGGAGATTTTTTATAAAATGTTAGAAAAATTTGAAAATTTGCACGGCTTAAAAAGAACCGACAGATGCGGAACGCTTTCCGCAAAAGATATTGGCAGAGAGGTCACCGTTATGGGATTTGTCGATTCCGAGCGAAACCTCGGCGGTCTGCTTTTTGTGAATTTGCGCGATATTTCGGGCATTGTTCAGCTTTTTTTCGACACCGCGAACGAGGAGCTTGTTAAAAAAGCGTCAACGGTGCGAAGCGAATTTGTGCTTGCGGCGCGCGGTGTTGTGTGCGCACGCGGTGAGGGCGCGGTAAATAAAAATATGCCCACCGGCGAAATTGAGATAAACGTGAGCGAACTGCGCATACTCAACAAGGCGAAAACTCCGCCGTTTTACATTGTGGAAAACAGCGACGTTAAAGAGGAACTGCGCTTAAAATACCGCTACCTCGACCTCCGCCGTCCCGATATGCAGAGAAAGCTTATTTTAAGGCATAAAGTTGCGAAAATCGCACGCGATTTCTTTGACGAAAACGGATTTTTGGAAATTGAAACGCCTATGCTCAACAAAAGCACACCCGAGGGCGCGAGGGATTATCTCGTTCCCAGCCGTGTGAAAAACGGTTGTTTCTATGCACTTCCGCAGTCGCCCCAGCTCTACAAACAGCTTCTTATGCTTTCGGGTATGGACAGATATTTCCAGATTGCGCGCTGTTTCAGGGACGAGGACCTTCGTGCCGACAGACAGCCCGAATTTACGCAGATTGACATAGAAATGTCGTTCGTTGAGCAGGACGACGTTATGAACGTGAACGAAAAATTCATTGCGCGCGTGTTTAAAGAAATTCTCGGCGTTGAGGTTAAAACCCCGTTTTTGCGTATGCCTTATTCCGAGGCAATGTCGCGCTACGGTTCGGATAAGCCCGACACGCGTTTCGGTATGGAACTTACCGACGTTTCCGATCTTGTGAAAGACTGCGGATTTAAGGTGTTTTCCGACGCGGTTGCAAACGGCGGAAGCGTTCGCTTAATCAACGCAAAAAATCTTGCGGATAAAATTTCGCGTAAAAATATAGACGCGCTCGGCGAATTTGCGAAAACCTACAAGGCGAAAGGTCTTGCGTGGGTGAAACACACCGCAGAGGGTATTCAGTCGCCTATCGCAAAATTCTTCTCCGAAGATGAAATGAACAAAATTCTGGAACGCGCAAACTGCGAAGAAAACGACGTTTTGCTTTTTGTTGCGGATAAAAATAAGGTTGTTTTCGACACTCTCGGCGCACTCCGCTGTGAGGTTGCAAGACGTTATGACCTTATAGACGAAAATAAATTCAACCTTTTGTGGGTTACCGATTTTCCGCTCCTTGAATACAGCGAGGAGGAGGGACGCTATGTTGCAATGCACCACCCGTTTACTCACCCTGCCGACGAGGATTTGGACAAGCTTGACACCGAACCGCAGAATGTCCGCGCAAAAGCGTATGACATCATCTTGAACGGCGTAGAGCTTGGCGGCGGAAGCATAAGAATTTACAACAGCGATTTGCAGGAGAAAATGTTTGAGGTTCTCGGTCTTACAAAAGAAGAGGCGGAGAGCAAATTCGGATTCCTCGTTGAGGCGTTTAAATACGGCGCGCCTCCGCACGGCGGTATGGCGTACGGCTTTGACAGGTTTGTTATGCTCCTCACAAAGAGCGCAAGCATAAGGGACGTTATCGCGTTCCCGAAAGTGCAGAATGCGTCGGAGCTTATGACAAACGCACCCGACGTTGTAGACGCAAAGCAGCTTGAAGAACTCGGCATTGAGCTTGTTAAAAAGGACGAAAAAGAAGAAAACTAAATTAAAGGCATTAGGGAGATAACCCCCGATGCCGAAAAGGCGCGGTCGTTTTTCCGCGCCTATTTAAATTCACAAATTATTAACACATTATTTATAAATATATGATAAAATGTCATTAAAATACGCATAAAAATATGTGAAAAGTTTTGAAAGGAACTTTAAAAATGATAGAAATAAAAAATCTTTTTAAGCTTTACGGCACAAAAAGAGCGGTCGATAATATTTCGCTGACCATAGAAAAAGGCGACGTTGTAGGTTTTTTGGGACCAAACGGCGCAGGAAAAACCACAACCATGAACATCATAACGGGATACATATCATCAACGCTCGGAACGGTTACTGTGGATGGAATTGACATTTCAAAAGAGCCGGACAAGGTGAAGAAAAAAATCGGCTATCTTCCCGAAAAACCGCCTCTTTACCTTGATATGACGGTTGAAGAATACCTTGATTTCGTGTATGAAATCAAGAGTGTTAAACTGCCGAAAAAAGAGCATTTGGCAGAAATTATGGAACTTGTCAAAATCGACGACGTGAAAGGCAGACTTATAAAAAACCTTTCCAAAGGATACAGGCAGAGAGTCGGCATTGCGCAGGCGCTTGTCGGCGACCCCGAAATTCTCATCCTGGACGAGCCGACGGTAGGACTCGACCCGAAACAGATTAAAGAAATCCGCAGTGTTATAGCAAAACTCGGCAAAGACAGAACGGTTATCGTAAGCTCGCACATTCTCGCCGAAATCGAGGCAATCTGCAAAAAAGTTATCATCATAAACCGAGGCAAACTTATGGCGCAGGGCACGAAAGAGGAGCTTTCCGAAAAGCTTTCGGCGGCGAATACGCTTTCGGTGCGCATTATGGGAAGCCTGCCCGAAATAAAAGAAGAACTTATGAAAATCGACGGCATAACAAGCGCGGAGGCGGTGTCGAGCACCGAAAACGGCGCGTACGATTTCAAGGTTACGTTTGACGACGGAATTGACGTCAGAAAAGATATGTTTTTCGCATTGTCCGAGGCAGGTATGCCGATTTTGGAATTAAAATCAAACAAGCTTACGCTTGAACAGATTTTCTTAAAACTCACAAGCGAAGAGGCGTTTTTGGCAATGCAGAAAAAGCAGGAGAAAAAACGCGAAAACGCTATAAAAGCAATGGACGCGGCTAAGCCGGAAACCGACGTAACGGCAGAGCCGTCCGAAACGGACGAAACCGAAGAAAAGGGGGAAAATGACGATGACCGCAATATTAAAGCGTGAACTTAAAGAATATTTCTACACACCGATTGGTTACGTTTTTGTGGGATTTTTTATGTTCCTCACATCGTGGATTTTTTCCTACACAAACATATTTTCGGCGAGCGGTGATTTGTCGTCGCTTTTCGGAAATTTAACCATAGTGTTTATGTTTTTGGTGCCCATTCTCACAATGAGGCTCATTTCGGAGGAAAAAAACACCAAAACCGACCAGCTTTTGCTCACCGCGCCGATAGGCATATCGAAAATCGTGCTCGGAAAAGTTTTTTCCGCGTTCTGCGTGTTTTTGATTACGCTTGTTCTTTCGCTGGTTTATCCGATAATCGTTTCGATTTACTCAAAACCGCCCGTAAGCGAGCTTTTTGCGGTTTATATCGGCTTTTTCCTTATGGGAATTTCCTATATCTCAATCGGCGTTTTCATATCGTCGCTCACCGAAAATCAAATTATTTCGGCGGTTGCAACCTTTGCAATTCTCTTTGTGCTCAATCTTATTGATATGCTTTCTGCCGTTATCACAAACCCGATAATCACAAAAATTATATCCTACCTCTCCATCACAAACCGTTATGCGGATTTCACCGACGGTATTGTGCGGATTGATTCGGTAATCTATTATTTGAGCGTTTCGGCGCTGTTTGTATTTTTAACCTGCAATCAGCTTGAAAAACGCAGATTTAAAAAGTAGGAGGGGAGGAAATTTTATGAAAAACACACGAACAACTCAAAAAATCACCGCGTCCGCGTCGGCAGTGCTTGTTATAATCGCGATAATCGCGGTCAACGTGCTTGCGGGAATTATCGCGTCCAAAACCGATTTTACCATAGATTTAACGCAGGATAAGGTTTTGCAGTTTTCTCCGCTCACCGAGGAGGTTATAAAAAATCTTAAAGAGGACGTAAACATCATTTCAATCGTCTCCGAAAGCGTTAACGATTCTTACGGCGTTATGTCGTCGCTTCGTATGATACTAAAAAAATACGACACCGAGTCGGACAAGATAAAATACACCGTCGTTGACACGGCAAAAAACCCTGCTTTTACGCAGAAATACAAGCTTTCCGACGGCTCGGCGATAACGTCGAATTACTATGTTTTTGTCGAAAACGCAAACGACTACCGCGTTGTTGATTTAAACGATATGGTGTCGATGAGCGATAAATACACCTTCCTTTCCGCGGAGCAGAAAATCACCGCGGCGCTTGAAAACTTAACAAGCGGAAAAACCACAAAAATTTATTATACCGAAAATCACGGCGAAAAAATGTATATTTACGGAAACGGTGAGTTTGCGCTCGGCGACTATATGCCGAAAATTTTCCCCGACGAATATTTTTCGTACGAGGGCGTAAACCTTATGAATTCCTCCGTTCCCGACGACGCGTCGGCGCTGATGATTTTCGCACCGCAGACCGATTTTACCGACGAGGAAATCGCAAACCTTAACGCGTATCTTTTAAAAGGCGGAAGTGTGATGTTTCTGCCCGACGCGCAAAACGGCATTGCGTCGTTTGAAAAGCTCAACGCATATTTTGCCGAGCGCGGAGTTGCCTATAAAAACGGCATTGCGGCGGACTCAAATTCCGACAACTATTTCAGCCAGAACCCGTTTTATCTCATTGCAAAAACGGCGCAGTTTGCCGACGATGCAAAGCTTGTGTCGGGCGGTGCGCGCGTAGCGTCGCCTCTGTCGCTTGCAATAGAAATCACAAACGAAAACTATGCAAAACCCGTGCTCACCACGTCGGACAAGGGCTTTCTTATGGACGCCGAAAGCGGTCAGACGGTTGAAAACGGCGTGCAGAACGTTGCCGTTATCAGCGAAATAGGCGAAAAAGGCAAGGTAATGTTCTTTGGCACAAAGGACATTTTCTCGGCTTATTATATGGACGGTTCGGGCTTCGGCAACAAAGATTTTACCAAAAATTCAATAAAATATCTCGCGCAGAACGGCGGTGTAATTTCAATCGGCCCGAAAGATTTGTCGCCGACGTATCTTGACATTCCCGCGTCGCAGGTGAGAATTGTAATCGCGCTCACGGTGGTTGTTCTTCCGCTCATCATTCTTGCGGCAGGATTTTTCGTATGGCGCAAAAGGAGGAGCTTATGATAACCGGAAAAAAGACGATTATCGCGCTTGTTGCCGTTGTTTTGGTGCTTTGCGCAGGCATATATTTTGCGCTCACGTTTAACAAAACGGACGACGAAACCGAAAATACGGGCGAAAGCAATATCGTCACCGCGTTTGAAAAAGACGTTTCGCTTCTTGAGAGCGTGGAAATCACCAACGAAAACGGCACGTTTACGCTGGAAAAATCAGGCGACGAATACATCGCAAACGGCGATAAAGGCATTGAAATCAGCAAAACGCGCGTAAGCTTTTTGTTTGACGAAATCTGCTCGGTGACTGCCGAAAAAGAGGTCGAAAAAAATGCGGAGGATTTGTCGAAATACAGTTTAAACACCCCGAAATGCACCGCGGTTGCGCATTTTTCGGACGGCGACGTCACCTTTAAAACGGGCGGTCAAACGTCCGCGGGTTCATATTTTTTCTCGGTTGACAGCGACGTTTATATCGTCAGCACGTCGAAAGGCGAGCTGTTTGCAAATCCGCTTTCGTATTACAGAAACACGAAAATTTTAAACGTTGACACCGAAAAACTTACGCATATCGCGTTTTCGGGCGACAGCGACACGGTTACGCTCGTTAAAAACGGCGAGGAATGGAAAATCACCTCCCCCGTCAATGCCGACGCTTATCTCGGCTCGGTGAGCGAAAATATTCTCACAAAAGCAGGCAATATCAGCATTGTTGATTTTGTTGAGGACAACGCCGAGGATTTGTCAAAATACGGATTTTCAAGCGGAAAGTACGTTTATTTTGAAGATTCGGACGGCAAAAAACAAAAGATTTTCGTGGGTGCGAAAAACGGCGAAAATTATTACATTATGACGGAAAACAGTAAAAATGTATACGCCGCGCCGTATGATTCGCTCTCTTATATAAACCTTAAAGCGGTGAATTTCACCGATGGTTTTGTGTGTCTTACAAACATTAAAGACATCACGGGACTTGACATTACCGACGTTAAAAACGGAAAAACATATAAGCTCACGATTGAGCGTAACGGCGATAACGAAACGTATAAAAAAGACGGCGTTGAGGTTACAAGCGAGAAATTTAAGGATATGTACCAAAAAATTATCGCGGTTAAATCGGACGATTTCGCGTTCGGCAGAAACGGAAACGAAAAGGTATGCGAAATTGTTTACCATATGAACGACGGCTCGGATTTGCGCGTTGAATTTTTCACGCTGGAGCCGCGCAGACTGCTTGCAAGAGTGAGCGGAAAAGGCGAATATATCGCGGTTTCCGATGACGTTGACTCGGCGCTTGCGGCGGTAAAACAGTAAAACGGAGTTGATAGAATTATGAAAAAACTTCTTTGTGTGCTTTTGATATTTTCTCTTTTGCCGAATTTTGCGTTTGCAGAAAGCCTCGGCGATATTGACGCGCACGAAATTACGGGCGCAATTAAGACGGTCCTGTCCAAAACCGAAAAAGCAGGAACTTTGGAGGACGATATTCCCAAAGTTACCCTCGCGTCGGAAACGGTTCCCGAAAATTACAGAAACAGGGACGGGGTTAAATCTGTCGTTGCAAGTTTTAAGCAGTCGGCGGAAAAAACAATCTCAACTCTTGCAAACGTAAGCGGAAAAGAAATGCTTATGGAGGGAATTTGGAGAATTGATTTCACCGACGCGCAAAGTGCGGAAAACGCTTTTATAAAGCTGAAAAAAGACGAAAATGTGCGCACGGCGGATTATGATGTTATCTTAAAATTTGACCTCGGAATACCCGAAAACGAAGAGCTTGTAAGCGAGGAGGACGGGAGCGGTGTATCGCTCGCCGATACCGAAACGGCGGACTATTACAACGACTGCAACCTCTACGGCGGAGGCTGGTATCTTGACGACATAAACGCTCCCGGCGCCTGGGACGCTGTGAAAGAATACGACGGCGCGTACACAAACAGTGCGCTCGTTGCGGTTATCGACAGCGGAATTGACACGCAAAATCCCGACCTTGCAAACAGAATTTACAAAAATTCCGCGGGCGAGATGGTTGGCTACAACCTTATAGATACGTCGTCGTCAAGCTTTGAGGACGATACACATAATTCATACCACGGCACGCGCGTTGCGGCGGCAATTTCGGCACAGGCAGGCAACGGAGCCGGCGTCTGCGGTGTTTCGGGCGAGTTTGATGTTAAAATTCTGCCGATAAAGGTGTTTTCAAACGACAGCCCGTCCGCGTCGGTTTTAATCAGCGCGATAAACAAGGCGGTTGAACATAATGCCGACGTTATAAATATGTCGCTCACAAGCTATGCCGAGCAGAACACGGCAACTGCGGACGGAAAAATAGAAACTATGCAGGAGGCACTCAACAAGGCAACCGAGGCAGGGTGCATTGTGGTTGCGTCGGCAGGAAACAATTTCTCGAATTTTCCGCTTTATCCTGCAAGCTACGACAATGTAATTTCGGTCGGCGCGCACAATTCGTCGCGCGAGAGGGCAACCTTTTCGCAGTATAACGACTATGTGGACGTCACCGCGCCGGGTCAGAGCATAGTGCTCCCGACTCACTATGAAAACGGAAGTTTCAACTGCGTTTCGTCAAGCGGAACGTCGTTTTCCGCGCCGATAGTGTCTGCCGCGGCGGCGCTTTTGCGTATTGCAAATCCGAATATCAGTGCGGTTCAGGCGTCAAACGTCATCAAAAACACGGCGCGCGACTTGGGCAAGAGCGGTTACGATTCGTTTTACGGTTTCGGCGCGCTCGACCTTGCGGAGGCGGTTAAAAGCGCCGAGGACGCGTATATTGAAATGACAAGCCTTGAATACAGCCAAAATCTTAATTTAAACGTCGGCGAATATGCGCAGATTCAGACGGCAATTCTGCCGAAAAACACAAAGAATAAAATTTTGAAATTTGAGTCAACCGACGAGAGCGTTGCAACGGTGTCCAACAACGGCGTTGTGTTCGGCGTGTCGCCCGGCACGGTTAAAATTTTAATCACCGCCGATTTTGACCCGTCGTTTACAACCGACGCGGACGGAAACCCGTTTTATTGCAGTGTGGTTGTTGCGCCCGGAATTGAGCCGGACGGCAAAATTGAAGAAAATATCGGCAGTGCAACGTTTCCGCGTGATATTTCAAACAGCGAGTTTGCAATGTATTCCGACGGCAAAATCTGGAGCGTTAAAAAGAACGCTTCGGGCGAAACGGTTGTGAGCGAGGAACGCACCGTTAATATGCCGTACGAATTCTGCGAATATCTTTACAAAAACGCAAACAGCACAAACGCTGTCAACTGTTCGTATGTTTTTGTGCGAAAATTTGACCACGGTTTTTATCATACCGACGGTTCGGCAATGAAAAACGCTTACCGCAAGTCGGACAGCGACGAGTACAACCCGACGTATACCGCGGTTGCGGCTGACGGCGCAAATGCCGTGATTTGCTCGTCCACGGGAAATATCACATATATGACCGCGCCTGCAAATGCGCAGGCACACGCGGATCTTGCAAACACCACACTTATAAACGCGGACGAAAAAACCGTTTTTGTCACCGACGCGGTTTACATTCCTCACGAAAAATGTAAGTTTTACGCGTTTGCCGGACGTGACACTCTGGGCGCGCAGTACATTTATTTTTCCGAGATGAAAACCGACACCGACGGCAAATTTAAAGTTTTTCAGGAAACAGTTCCGCCGTCGCTTGAAAAAGGCGAGGAATATGTGAAAATTCTTGCCGAGGGACAGTATTTGTATTTTCTCTCAAATAAGGCGGTTTACCGCGTTAAAACGGGCAGAAACTCCTCGGGCAGTCCGGCGAGCGGAACGTATGTAAAATATGCCGATATTGACGGAAGATTTATTAAAAATATCAGCTTTATCACAATCGGCGGCGAAAGATGCCTTGTCGGCTGCGGCGGAGGAAACACGCTGTATCTCATAGCGGAGGGCGGAACATATTCGCCCGTCAAAACCTATGACGCGCCCCTTTCGCACGTTATGGAATTTAACGGCGGTCTGCTCACGGTGTCGGGCGGAATTCTGCGCAGTGAGAATGTAAACGTCAATGCGGCGCAGAACAAAAGCTACGATTCGCGCCTTTGCACATACGGCGTGAATGTGCTCGACAAAAACAAAAAGCTTGTTTCCGAGCCTCCCGTTGACGGAAAATTCACGGTTGAATATTATATCGAAAGCGTTGACAGGATAGTTTTTGAAAACGGAGTTTATACCAGCACAAACGCGCAGAACAGACTCCCCGTTTCGGTTGTTTTCTCGGTTTACGATAAGGATAACGGCGAGCTTAAAGACGTGCGCGTGAACAACTTTATGCTCGATTATTTCTATTTCAACTCGGCATTTAACGCAGGCGCAAATCTGCGGTGCGAAGAAGAATTTAACATAGGCTCGGGCGATTATGAGGTGAAAGTTATGACGTTTATGGGCAATAATTTCTATTGGCCCGAGAAAAATAACTCCTCCGCAACGCTCGGCGTGTTTGCAGAGGCGCTTAAACAATAGTGAATAGCACAAAAGGCACTTGCTTTTGCAAGTGCCTTTTTAAATTACCAAAACTTCATAATCAGCGCCGTTATGCCGAAAATCACAAATACGGCGGCGGCGAACGGAAAAATCCGCCGTTTGTCTTTTTCATACAAATTTTCGCTTTTTAGTGCAAACGCGTTTACAATTTCCTCCGCCTGTGAAATTATATCGGCTGTTCCGCGCGGTTTTGCGCTGTTCTTTTTGCTCTTCGGCGCGTTAAATTCCCCGAAATCCGCTTGATTGTTAAACGGCATATTTTATCCTCCCGTAT